>OLQG01000012.1_pt1 | contig 147124 bp, 126 predicted proteins | sample 1672221 | NCBI WGS metagenome assembly OLQG01 (sample SAMEA3136660, study PRJEB25190) | human gut metagenome | biome: human gut; feature: human-associated habitat; material: faeces | place: Austria | collected 2013
GCTGCATGGATCGTGGCGGTTTTCGCCACGATCCATGCAGCGGGCAGCCTATGTGGAGTAGCCCGTATGGCGGCTGCCACCACTTTCGAGCACCGTATTCAGCAAGCGCAAAGGAGCGGAACAATGGATAAAACCGAACGGACGAGAAGAGCGGCGCGTTTTGCGGCGCTGCTCGCGGCATGCGCCCTGCTGCTATTTCTGGCGGCGCGCCCCGCGTACGCCGTAGAGGTGGCGGGCGGCGACGGCTGGTCGCTGGACGATGCGGGCGTGCTCACGCTTTCCGAGGACATAGCCCCGATAAGCGCGGGCGGGGCCTACGAATGGGAGCCGTACGCCGCGCAGGTCAAGGAGGTCATGGTTGCCGAAGGTGTGACCGAGGTGCCCAGCATGGCGTTCGCCACGCGAGGCGGCGTGAGCTACGCCAGCCTGCAGAAGGCGACCATGTCCTCCACCGTGAGAACGATTGGCGTGAGTGCGTTCGCCGACAACCCCTCGCTCACCGAGGTGTACTTGAACGACGGCTTGGAGCGCGTGGAAAACGTGGCGTTCGGCGGAGCGGGCTTCGCGGAAATCGAACTGCCCGAGAACGTGACATGGGGTTCGGACGTGTTCATCGACTGCGACAGCCTCGTCTCGGTGACCATCCCCGCGGGCTCTGAATGGGGCGGCGGCAACGCGCAGTTCTACGGCTGCGACAGCCTTGGAACCGTATATATCGAGGAGGGCGTGGCGCAGATTCCCGCCACGTTCCTCAACGGATGCGGCAGCCTCGAATACGTGTGGGTGCCCAAGTCGGTCACCGAGTTCGTAGGCACGCCCATTCTGGGTGGCTGCATCATCGGGTACACGGGCACCGCTGCCGAGGAGTACGCGGACTGGAGGCAGGAAGTCGGCATTAACGTGGTCGATTTCCACGCCATCGACGGCGACGAGCACACCTACGGAGAATGGCAGACGGTGGCCGAGCCCACGTGCACGGAGAGCGGCGAGCAGATTCGCACCTGCGCAATCTGCGGAGCCGAGCAGTCGCAGGAGCTTGCCGCAACGGGGCACATCTGGGACGGCGGCGTTGTGACGAAGGAGCCCACCGAGAGCGCCGAGGGCGTGAGGACGTACACCTGCGCGGCATGCGGCCAGACTAAGACCGAGCCCATCGCCAAGCTCCCGCAGACGGGCGGGGACAAGCCGCAGGGCGGCGACCGACCCGATGGGTCGGCGGATGCGAACGAGGGCTCCGCTCAGGAAGGCGCGCAGGACGAGCTTCCCCAGACGGGCGACGGCACGTTCGCGCTCATCGGCCTGCCTGCTCTTGCTCTGCTACTTGTTTCGGCGGGCCTGATTCTGGCGGCAAGAAATCGGGCGGAGCATTCGTAGTCTAAGGCGATTCACGTAGCAAGGAGGAATCATCCATGAAGCAATACACGAGAAGGAACGTCTTGAAGCTGCTCGGGGTTGGCGCGGTAACCGTGGCTGGCCCCGGGCTGGTCGGGTGCGGCGGCTCGGGCGAGAGTGCGGGCGGTGCAGCCAGCAGTGCGAGCGAGCCCGTGCCCGCATCGCAGGCGTTCGCGCAGGCGGGCGTTTGGATGCAGTACGACGGCGACGAGCAAATCGGGAAGGACGTGGAAATCGAGCGCATCCTGTCGTTCGACGGCAACGGCAACGTGGCTGTGTACCTGTGCGACGGCGCGACCTTCGGCGACCTGAACGGCCTTTCCAACGAGCAGATAATCGAGCTCGCCAAGGAGCAGGACAGGGCAGTGTTCGAGGCGGGGAAGCAGGCGGCTATCGAAAACGCTGCCGAGGCCATCCAAGCGTGGCAGCAATGCTACGACACCCTGAAAGCAGAAGCCGATGCGGGAACCTACGACTCCATGAACAACTACGGTGCCTACGGCATCGAAGGCGTACCCGAGGAGGAGCGCGCGGCGGCCATCGAGGAGTTCCAAATCGCGCTGGAGAACACGAAGAGCTCGCTCGATACCGCCAACGAGGGCCAGGCGTTCAACGAGGCGGCGGAGTATCAGGAGCCGCAGCCCCAGCCCTACACGCTCGCGCTCGAAACCGACGGCTCGGGCAACGTCGCGGCGGGCGAGGAAATCCGCTTCCTGGCGCGCCGCTTCAGCTTCTACCAGATAGAGGTTGACGATACGACGGACCTGGAAAGCCCTGAGACGCGCTTCCGCGTGCTGGCGGACTACGGCTGGCACAACGACGCCGAGATTCCCGAGAGCGCCTTCAGCGCCCCTGAGGATTCCATCGGACTGTACTCGTCCAACTACTCGACCACGCAGGCGGTCTACGATACCACCTTCGGCGGATATTCGGGCTTCGCCACCGTCGTGGAGGAAGGTCACGCGGGCTTCACGTGGGACACGACCGACGCAGAGGGCGTAGAGGTGGACTAGGGAGCCGCGCATCGGGCAAATCGCAATACGACCGCATGGCCGCATCCGATTTTCGGGTGCGGCCTTTTCGCTTCCAAGCCGCATCCCGTCGCGCTTGATCCCCGATTCCGCAGCAGATCACGTCTTGCGCCGTGAGTATGCCTGCGGCATCGGGGAGGTCACGCGAAGGGAGGTGCTGAGCATGAAAGATAAGGATAAGGACAAATTCAGCATCGAGGAAGAGACAGAGTGGCGCATTCAGGTTCTCAAGCGCACGGCTCGCATCAGCGCGGCGAAGGCCAAGCAGCTCGAGCGCGAGAGGAACGCGATGCGCAGGAAGGAGCCGCTCGAGGACAGGGAGGGGCTCGAGGGCACCCTGAGGTGCATCGACAACGTGATGGAATGGCGCTTCGTGGACGAGTTCGGGCGCGTGGAGCTCGACGCGGACATGCTCTCCATGCACATCACGGTCAGGGAGCTGCGGTTCATCCGCGCATGCGTCGTGCGCGCCATCGAGGAGCTGGAAGGAGGCGCGCGGTGAGCGACCACGGGATAAAGACGTACGCCGACCTCGCGGAGACCTGCGGCGACATGGTGCTCGCCAACGAGATGGTCTACCGCCCGATGGAGCTGGTGAGCGGCAGCTGGGCCCCTTGGGAGGAAATCTTCCAGTGGTGCATCGTTCAGGACCCGAGCTTTCTCATGAGCCACACCGACGAGCCAGTGTTCTACGACGGCGAACTTTGCCTGCACGTGTGGGGATTGAAAACCTTCGGCACGAGCTGGTCCATCCTGCCCGCCCCCGAGATTCACTAGCCATTCGTGCCCCATGGGTGCGGCGAGAAATCGCCGCACCCTATTTTTTTTCGCTCAGCTGCGCGCTAAGCGCAGCCTGCGAAACGTCGTCGCGCGGGGGTCTCGCGCCGCGAAAGCGAGCGCCGAATGACCGCCCATAAACGAGGGAAAGACGCACCCCCTTTCGCAGGCTGCGCGAATTGCGAAAGCTGATCGATGGAATTCAGTACGATGGTTCGCCGCCGCTTCGCGGCATTAATCAGGCGAAACCGCCGCTGCCCCCTCCGCTCTACGCTTCGGGGGCAAAAACGGCAAAAGGGCATAAGAGGGGCTGACGCAGCTTGCGCTGCGGTCGGCATAGCCGACAGCCCCATGCCCATCGCCCGCGTACTTCGTGCAAATAAACCCACGGGCATCGAGCGAAGCGAGATGCTGGAATGCGGCAAAACGCGCACGTGAAGGCCTTATGAATCTTGAAAAATCGCATCGACTTTTTTCTCCTCATTTATGAATGGATGCAAACAGAAATGCTCGTTTATCAGGCTTTTCTCGATTTGCGGATACATGGCGACGCAATTAATCTCGGCTCGTAATGAAATTGCGTTGCAAGCAACGCCGAGTGAAAAGGAGGCTCGAATGAACGAACAGCAAGGCACCGAAAATGCGTACGAGAATTCCGCATACGACATGATTGGAAGTTCCATGTTAGTTGTCAGCGAGGAGGATGCAGTGAGGTTTCTCGGAACGAACAGGCTTCTGCAGCTGATGGTAGACAGAGTGGATGGCGTTGGCCCCGCGTTCCTTAGTTTGAACGGCGACTCGTCTCATCGTTACTACTTCGTGAGCGACTTGCTGTACTGGAACATGATGCATTGGAGCAAGAATCGTCCCTAGGAGTCTCGAGAGTCATTCGATGTAACCCGTACCACTAGCAATTATGCGCCCCGATGCACTAATGAAGCAGCATCGGGGCGCATCCATAAGGAGAGGAGGTGACAAGAGTGCCCACGAGGAAAGACAGCAAGGGGCGCATCCTTCGCCAAGGAGAGGGACAGCGCCCGAACGGCCAGTACTATTTCAAGTTCAAAGACGCGAGAGGAAAGACGAAGTACAAGTACTCGTGGACGCTCACCACGCACGACCTCCCTCCCAAGGGTAAAAAGTCGGGGCTGTGCCTCCGCGAAATCGAGAAGCAGGTGCAACGCGATCTGTTTGACCGCGTTGCACCAAGCGGGATGACCGTTCTCGAATTGGTTGAAAAGTACGTCGCGACCAAGACGGCGGTGCGCCCGACTACGCGCGCAGGCTATAAGACGGTTATGAACTTTCTCGCCAAGGACGAGTTCGGAAGCAGGAAAATCGGCGATATAACGACGCTCGACGCGAAGAATTGGCTCATCTATCTTCAAGGCGAGCTCGGGAAAAGCTACAGCGCGATTCACTGCATTCGAGGAGTACTTCGCCCAGCTTTCCAGCTTGCGGAGGAAGACGACCTCATCAGGCGCAACCCGTTCAACTTCGAGCTCGCCACCGTGCTCGTCAACGACTCCATTGCGCGCGAGGCCTTGTCCCCACAGGACGAGCGCAGGTTCCTCGATTTCATCAAGGGAGATAAGCATTACTCGCGATATTACGAAGCGTTCTACATCCTCTTCAACACGGGGCTGCGCATCTCGGAGTTCTGCGGCCTCACAAAATCTGACCTCGATTTCGAAAACGGAGGCATCCGCGTCAACAAGCAGCTGCAGAGGGGCAGCGATATGAGGTACTACATCGAACGCCCCAAAACGAAAAGCGGCGAGCGATTCGTGCCCATGTCCGAGGAAGTCAAAGAATGCTTCAAGGCAATCCTTCAAAAGCGTGCCAACCCACCTGTCGAGCCCGTCATTGACGGGGTGAGCGGATTCCTGCTTCTGGACAAAAACGACATGCCGAAGGTTGCGATGCACTGGGAGAAGTACTTCCAGCTCTCCCTCCGCAAGCACAATAGCATCTACAAAAAGGAACTTCCCAAGATTACCCCGCATGTATGCCGACACACGTTCTGCTCCAAGATGGCTCGTAAGGGGATGGACCCCGCGAAGCTCAAGTACATCATGGGGCACTCGGACATTAGCGTGACATACAACACGTACACCCACCTTGGATTCGAGGACGTGAGGGGCGACATGCTCCGCATGACGGATGGTGCCGCGTAAGCTAAAGTGTACGAAGTTGTAAATCCGCGAGGTTTACAACCGAATTTACAACTTTTGCGGCGGAAAATATCCGCTCATACGCGAGTCGATTCGGGATTCCGCGACTGGGCGATGACATACGAACAGCGTTTATCACCTGCGGAAACCCTGATATTTGAAAGGAAATCCAAGGATGCACAGAATCATGTTCGTATGCCACGGCAACATCTGTCGTTCCACCATGGCCGAGTTCGTTATGAGGGACCTGGTGAAACGTGCTGGTCGAGAGGCTGATTTCGTCATTTCGTCTTCTGCCACGAGTCGCGAGGAAATCGGCAACGATACGCATCCCGGCACCAAGCGGGCGCTCATGGCGCATGGCGTGCCGTTTTCTCCCCGTGCCGCTGTACAGCTTCGTGCTGCCGATTACGATGGGTTCGACCTGTTCGTAGGCATGGATTCTGCGAACATTCGCAACATGCGCCGCATGCTTGGCGGCGACCCGCTGAGCAAGGTGCGCAAGCTTCTCGAATTCTCTGAAGGTGTTACGACCGATGATGCATCCGACGTGGCCGACCCTTGGTACACGGGCGATTTCGAAACCACCTACGATGACGTGCTTCGCGGCTGCGAGGCGTTGCTTGCATTCTTGAGGTAGAAGCTGTCGAATTGCCCCCTTGTGCTTCTGCGCTTTCCTGCGGCTTCGCGGACGTTTCCCATTCGTTGCCAAACCAGCCTGCTTGAAGACGGTTGCGCTCTAGCACTCCTTATAAAAGAGTGCTAATCTTGATTGCTGTTCGACGTATTGCGAGCATGCTGTATTCAGGCGTGTTCGTATGGCTCAGAGAAAACGCGGGCCAATACTTTTCCGCGCATATAGAGAGGACTGGCCATGTCAAAAGAAATCGCATTCGATGTCGACGCGCGCAGCGGTCTTGCTTCGGGCGTTCACAAATTGTCTCAGGCCGTAAAGGTGACCCTTGGACCTAAGGGCCGTTATGCGGCGCTGCAGTCGGAAAAGCCCCAGTACAGGCCTCCTGCGATTACCAACGACGGCGTTACCGTTGCGAAGGATATCGATTTCGCCAACCCCGTCGAGCAGATGGGCGCGAAGATGGTTCGCGAGGTTGCCGGCCAGACCGACAAAGAGGTAGGCGATGGAACCACCACCGCAACGCTTCTCACTGACGAGTTGGTAAGCGTCGGCCTGCGCAGCATCACCGCAGGAGCCGATCCCATCGCAATTCGTCGCGGCATTCAGCGCGCCGCCGAAGCCGCTATCGAGGCCGTGAAGGCGAACGCCGTTGCCATTGAGACGCACGAGCAGACCGCAAATGTCGCCACCATCTCTTCGGGCGATGAGCTCATTGGCGAAAAGATCGCCGAATGCATCGACGAAGTGGGCAAGGACGGCGTCATCATTGCCGAAAAGTCCCAGACGTTCGGCATTCAGGTCGATGTCAAGAAGGGCCTCATGTTCGAGCGCGGCTTCCTGTCTCCCTACATGGCGTCCGACATGGGCAATATGAAAGGCGAGCTTGATGAAGCGTACGTCCTGATTACCGACCAGAAAATCCTCAATATCCAGGATATTCTTCCCGTTCTTGAGGCGGTCAAGCAGGCCGTCCATCCGCTCCTCATCATCGCAGAGGATTTGGGCAACGAAGTCGTCAACACGCTCTTGCTCAACAGGATGCACAAGACGCTCGACGTCGTTGCCGTCAAGGCTCCTGGCTTCATGGACAGTGATTCTCGCAAGAAGCAGCTCATGGACATTGCCGTACTTACGGGTGGCCAGGTTATCTCTCCCGAATTCGGCTTGACTCCGGCGGATGCTATCAAGGCCATGCTCGGCCGTGCGAAAAAGGTCAAAATCACTAAGGACAGCACGCTGATCGTGGGCGGTTTCGGCAACAAGGAAGCCATCGAGGAGCGCTGCAAGCAGATTAAGGCGGAGCTTGAGCGCACCACCGCAAGCGGCGAGCGTCGCGAGCTGCGCGAGCGTCTTGCCAAGATGTCCGGTGGTATCGGCATTCTGCGCGTCGGCGCCGCAACCGAGACCGAGCTCATCTCCGTTCGTCGTCGTATCGAGGATGCCATCCGCTCTGTTCAGTCCGCTTTGCGCGAGGGCATTGTCGCAGGCGGCGGTGTGGCTCTTCTCCAGGCTATTCCTGCGCTTGACGCTCTCGAGGCGGAAGGCGACGAGAGGACCGGTATCGAAATCGTTCGCAAGGCTCTCGAGGCCCCCGTACGCACCATTGCCGAAAATGCCGGCTACGAAGGCAACCTGGTGGTCGAGAAGTGCAAGACCCTCGACAAAGGATGCGGCCTGAACAGTGCAACCGGCGAATACGGCGATATGATTGCCATGGGCGTTGCTGACCCCACAGAGGTCGTTCGCACATCGTTGCAGTCCGCCGTTTCCCTGGCATGCTTGATTCTTGTCACCGAGGCTACCATCAACGAGAAGGTTGAAGAAGTGACTTGGGAAGACCTTGGAATCAAGGTTAGCGAATAACCTGCCTTCTGCACGTTGATTCGAAAAGAGGCGATGCCCTTCGGGGCATCGCCTCTTTCTTGTTCGTTTCGTTTAACGAGCGGGCGACGCTTAGCGCAAACCCAACCGCTTCTCGAGCGTTTCGTTGATGATGCGAAGCGCCTTGATGCGCGCGTAGTATTTGTTCGTAGATTCGAGGACGATCCAGGGGGCGTATTCGGTTGAAGTAAGGCGGAACATGTCGTTTGCCGCCGCGGCATACTGCGGATGCTTGTCCCTGTTGCGCCAGTCTTCCGGGGTGATTTTCCATTGCTTGTCAGGGTTGGTTTCGCGCTCCGTGAAGCGGCGTAGCTGTTCATCGGGGTCAACCGCAACCCAGAATTTCAGCAAGATGGCGCCCCATACTTCCAGTTGGCGTTCGAATTCGTTTATTTCATCGTAGGCACGGCTCCATTCGGCAGGGCTGGCGAAGCCTTCGACGCGCTCGACCAGGACGCGCCCGTACCAGCTGCGGTCGTAGATTCCCACGTGGCCGGCGCGGGGAAGCCTTGTCCAGTAACGCCACAGATGAGGATGCATGAGCTCGGGCTTCGTGGGGGCCGGGCTGGGAAACACCGTGTATGCGCGCGCGTCGATCGCCTGGGCCACTCGCTTGATGTTTCCGCCCTTGCCTGCGGCGTCGTCGCCTTCGTAGAGAAGCATGAGGGGAATGCGTGCTCGATACATTTTCAGCTCGAGCTCGCCAAGGCGCTTCTGCTCCTTCTTGAGCGCCTTGACGTATTCTTCGCGCGTGAGGGTGAGCGTGTGGTCTATTTCTTCGACGCGCGGAGGCCGAGGGACTATGGTGAAGCGAGAATGGGTGGGGGCCAGGGTGCTCTGCGTGGTAGCGGCTTCGAGGGCTGCCTCGAGCACCCGAGCGGATTCTTCGTCGCTGCGGTCCCGAGGGTCTGCGGCCTGAAGCATTCCGGCGCTGTTTTGCGCGGCTTTCTTCGCTGCGGCTTCGGCTGCCGGATCGGCTGCGGCGTCGAGGGCGTTTTCGAGGGCTTTGACCAGGGTCTTGCATATGGTGAGGTTTGCCGTTCGCTTGTCTTCCCCGTTCACCATGGTCCAGCGGGCAAAGTCGTAGTCGCTGCGGCGCAAGAGGTCGTCGTATTTGGCGTAGGTGATGTCGTAGTCTTTGATGTGCTCGAGCTCTTGTTTCGTGACGCGCCAGCTGGTGTCGGGGTCTTTGTGCAGGCGGCGCAGACGCTTCTCCTGCGCATCTTGGCTGATATGCACGAAGAATTTCACAATGACGTAGCCGTCGGCGGCAAGTTGCTTCTCGAAGCCGTGGATGCTTGCTTCGTAGCTCTTCGCGAGGTCTTCCTTGTCGGTGTAGAGCAAGCGGCGCGCTGCGGCGGTGTACCAGCCGCGTTCGTAGATGGTCATGTCCCCGCGCGGACCGAGCGCCTGCCAGAACTCCTGCATAAGCGGGGCGAAACCTGTAACGCCCGTTCCCATATCGCGGAAGCGGGCCGCTTCGTCTTGGTCGAAGTTGGAAAGCACGTGGACGTGCGTGGCGCGTGCGTCAAGGTTGTGGAGCAGGTCCCCGATGCGGCTGCCCTTTCCCGCTCCGTTCCAGCCTTCGAACAGCGCGACGAGTCCGATGCCTTTGGCTCGCGCTCGCTGCTGCAGCACGATAAGCTTCGTTATGAGCTCGTCGTAGAGAGGCTTATACGTTTTCTTGGGCGTTTCGATGGAAAGATCAACCTGTTCTAACATAGGCGGCTCCTCGGTGGTCGGCTGTTTGCGATGCCGAAAAATGCGAAGGCTTCGCTGCTTCTTTTGCCAAAACGGCGTTAAGAAGCGCAGCGGCGAATAATGATGATCTAGCGTAACGCTATAATTGAATTATAGGAGAGTTGGATTTCCTTGTGTTCCACATGCGTCGAGGAGGGCAATCATGGCGGATATTGATCGCATGAAAATGGGGGCAGATACCGTTCATCAAGGAGCGCACGCCGCAGCTCCCCAGTCTGAATTGGATTCCAAGGCTTCAGACAAGGCGAAGCGCGTGAAGAAGAGCCGCCCCAGGACCAAGGCGTACATGCAGAATAGAGAGCTTTCTTGGCTGACGTTCAACGAACGCGTGCTCGATCAGTCGGTCGATCCTAACGTTCCGTTGCTCGAGCGCATGAAGTTCATTGCCATCTGGCGTTCCAATTTGCAGGAGTTCTTCATGGTGCGCGTGGGCAGCCTGCTTGACCTGGAGCTTGCGAAGGAGGCCATCTACGACAGTAAGACGGGCATGACCCCCACCGAGCAGCTTGAGTCGGTCTATGCGCGCGTACGCGAGTTGACGCCGCAGGTTTCGGAGGATTTCCGCACCGTAAGGCGCCAGCTCGAGGCTCAGGGCATCCATCAGCTGTATCCCGATGAGCTCACCTCTCACCAGCGTGACCAGCTCAACCGGTACCTTAAATCGAACGTCTTGCCGCTCATTTCGCCGCAGATCGTCAACGCAACGCATCCGTTCCCTCATCTTGAAAACGGCGCGCTCTACATCGCGGTGCGTCTTGACAATCTTCCCGAGTCGAAGGAGGGCATGTCGAAGGAGCGTCGCAAGGCCCTTCGCGCCAAGGCGGCGGAAGACGTTCTCATGGGCATCATCCCCATGCCGCGCAATTGCCCGCGCACGATCAAGCTCGACAGCGAGGGCGAGGGCTATTCCTTCATACTGCTCGAACATGCGCTCGAGATGGTGGCCGATAAGATTTTCAGTATGTATCCGGTCAAGCATGCCAACGTTATTCAAGTGACGCGCAACGCCGACTTGGACATGTACGAGGAATCCGACGAATACGACGAGGATTTCCGCAGTCACATGAAGCGCATCCTCAAGAAGCGCAGTCGCCTGGCTCCGGTTCGTCTTGAAAGCGAGCGTCCTCTTTCCGACGTGACCGAGCGTTTCCTTGCAAAGCGCCTCGGCCTTAAGCGCAGCCAGATCTATGCGGTTGGGCTGCCGCTTGATATGGGGTATGCGTTCGGTCTTCCGAGCATGGTCGGTCCCAAGCTTGCCGAATCTTTCGTTGACGAGCCCGCAAGCCCGCAATGGCCTGCCGACCTTGTTCGCGGCAAGAGCATCATGGAGCAGGTCAAGGAAAAAGATGTCTTGCTTTCATATCCGTATGAAAGCATGGACGCGTTTGTGCACCTGCTGCAAGAGGCGGCGACCGATCCCGATGTCATTTCGATCAAAATTACGCTCTACCGTCTTGCGAGCCAATCGCGTCTGGCGGAAGCGTTGATCACGGCGGCCGAAAACGGCAAGGACGTCACGGCGCTTTTCGAGCTTCGCGCCCGCTTCGACGAAAGCAACAATATCGAATGGTCCCAGCGTTTCGAGCAGGCGGGATGCAATATCATCTACGGCTTCCGCGACTACAAAGTGCATAGCAAGATATGCGCCATCACTCGTCGCGGCGCCGATGGCCTGGAGTTCATCACGCAGCTCGGCACGGGCAACTATAACGAAAAGACTGCCAAGCTCTATACGGACCTGTCCATGATCACGGCCGATCCCAAGATCGGCGAGGACGCGTCCATGTTCTTCCGCAGCATGCAGCTTGAAAGTGCAACGGATGATTACCAGACGCTTATGGTTGCCCCTCTCATGATCAAGAAGGGTATCTGCGCCTATATCGACGAGGAGATAGCAAAGGCTCATGCGGGCGAGCCGGCGGAGATTCTCATGAAGACGAACTCCGTGACGGACAAAGACGTCATCGAAAAGCTCGCCGAGGCAAGTCGTGCGGGCGTGAAGGTGACCATGCTGGTCCGCGGCATTTCCTGCTTGGTGTCGGGTGTTGAGGGCGAGACGGAAAACATTCGTGTGGTCAGCGTGGTTGGTCGTCTGCTCGAACACTCGCGCATCTACATCTTCGGTGCTGGCGAGGATAGGAAAATCTATTTGTCGAGCGCCGATCTCATGACGCGCAACCTCGACAAGCGCGTCGAGATTGCATGGCCGGTGAACGATCCCCATTTGCGCGAAAAGGTACAGAGCTACTTCAATACCATGCTTTCCGATACGGCGAAGCTTCGTGAGCTCAAGTCGGACGGAACGTATACGGAACTGGGCCATTTCCTGGCGAAAGACGCTCAAGGCAACCCGATTGCCAAGCCGTTCGATGCTCAGGACCATCTCATCAAAGAGGCGTATATCGCCGCAGAGCGTGCTCCGCGTCCCGAAGGCCCTAATTTCGTCATGCACGCAAACCTTTCCACGCAGGTTGAGGCGCTTGTGGAAGAGGCCGCGGACGAGATGGCGCGCGAACGCGAGGAGTCCGAAGCGGCGGAGCCGGTAGGCAGAGAGGGCCAGGATCCGAAGCCCAAGGTCGAAGAGCCCAAGACTGAAAAACCTGAAACCAAGGAGCTTGAGCCTACAGATTCGCATGTTGACGATTCGCCTGCGAAAGCTCCCGAGGAAAAAAAGACCGAGGAAGACAAGGTTGCGTATGCCACGGTCGAGATGCCCCCTGTGGCTTCGGTCGAAAAGTCCGCTGCACCGTCTGCTTCCGCGCAGGTTTCGGTTTCTGCTGCTTCGCCGGTCGCATCAGGCTCCGAGCCTCGCATGCAGCCGGTTGCTAGCGCGCATGCGCCGGCAAAGGCCGCAATTCCGGTGTCGGCGGTTCCTAGCGACGAGCTTCCTCCCGTGCCGAGGCGCGATCCTGCGTCCCAGTCTGCTTCGGGGCGTCCTATTGAGATGCCGGCCAAAAAGAAGGGTTTCTTTGCTCGTCTGTTTGGCAGGTAGAAGCATGAAAGCCGCGTCTGCGATCGTGCCTGTCGGGTGCGTGCGACCGATGCGAGATGGCGGCGGAGAAGGTATCGGTTCGGTAACTGCGAAACTCGTGGAAATTGCGTGAAGTGGCTGCTTGCGTTACTATCGCATGTTGAAAGAACTGCCGAAGAGTTCATGTGCGCTTCAGTAAGGAGGACCCCATGGATTTGAGCTTCTTGCCGGCCGAGGCGATTTGGGTTATCGCTGCAATCATCGTCATCATCATCGTGGCCTTTATCGTCAAAGGCTTCGTTGAAGAGATGAGGAAGAAATAGGCTGATTCAGGCGGCCCGCATGGATAGCATGCGGGCCGTTTTCTTTTTAGCGTTCGTTCCCGCTTTGCGCTCTTTTGGGCGAAAAGGGGCGATTCTGAGGTTTGCTGCGGCTGTTTTTCTTTATTATTTTCTTTATGGGCAAGCGTGAACACGATATTCGCGACGCTGCCTTTAGGGAGCTGAGCGCGTAAAGCCGCGCGTTTTGCCATGCCAGATTTTGTCTTCCGAGGCCGCGAAGGTTTTTCGGAAGATTTCGTTTTGAGAGCAAGCTGTTCGGGAGGATACGATGCCCGTGCCTAATTCGCCGAAAAACCCGTTTGACCAGCAGAGCGTCAGTGATTTCTCCCGCGACCGATACGGTCATGCGGCTCGCTCTTCGAAACGCGCGGCTCACGCTTCGAGGGGCGGGGAGGCGCCTTGTCGCGATTCTGGTGCATACCGTGCAAGTGCCCCTTATCATGCGGACGCACCTCGCAATCCAGGCGCGGGTGCGCACTGCGGTGCTGCTTCGGCCGCGTACCGTAACGCCGCCCCGGCCGCTCGTTCTAACGCCGTTGCGGCTGCGCATTGGGGCGCAGGCGGCAATGCGCAGCCGTTCGACATGGGCAATGCGACTGCTAAAAAAAGAAAGAACGGTCCATGGACGGCCGTGCTTGTCGTTGCTGTCTTGGTGCTTGTGCTATGCCTTGCCGTGCTCGGCATGATTGGCTACGGCTACTGGCATGGCAGCAAGGTGTACACCACCATTGCCGAACAGGCTTTTCCCGAAAAAGAGGCCGACGCTCTCTCTGCTATGACGGTTGATTGGGATGCTCTTCTTGCGCAAAACCCCGATACGGTGGCATGGATTTACATGCCGGGCACGAGCATAGACTATCCGGTTGTTCAGGGCGATTCGGACGAGGAATATCTGAAGAAGGACTTCACGGGCGATTCCGGGGGAATCGTTCATAAGGGGGCCATTTTCCTGGCAACCGACAATGCGGGAGATTTTTCCGACGAGAACAACGTGCTGTACGGGCACAACATGAATGACGATACGATGTTCGCGCATCTGCTGCAGATGACCGATCAGGCAACATTCGACGCGGCAAGAACCTTCTATGTGCTTACGCCCACTCAGAATTACCGCTGCTCTACGTTTGCTCTCGACGTGGTGGACTCTACGCAGACAGACCTTCTGCAGTACACCTTCTCCGGCGAGGCAGCCTTGCAACAGTACATGGACGAAAGAAAGAGCAATTCCGTGGTCTCCGTGCCGAACGATGTCGATTCCGAGCAGGTTTCAAAGCTTTTCACGCTCATTACATGCGGCGATGACTATGCGGCAACGCGTGCCGTGCTGTTCGGGGCGGTTGTGGAGTCCGCAACGCCTACGAACGCGTCTTAACTAGTCGAGCTGCACGCCAGGCAGGGGCTTTTGGGCGGTGCGGCGGGCGAATCCGTTGCTGTGGAAGGCGCAAAAGGACGCGAAAGAGGCCGTGTCGGCTTGTTTTTCGTGTCGGCGGCATGTTACGTATGGTCGTATGCGCATTGCCGTGGCATGATAGGGCAGAGCAGAAGAGCGCATGAAGGTGCGCGTTTAGAATGAAAGGGAGATTCATGACTCAGGTGACATACGCCGATGCAGGTGTCGATATTGCGGAGGGTGCTGCTGCGGTAGATGCCATCAAAGATGCCGTGCATTCCACCTATCGTCCCGAGGTTATTGGCGATATCGGAGGCTTTGGCGGATTGTTCTCTGCTGCCGCAATGAAGGATATGGAAGACCCGATTCTCATTTCCGGCACCGACGGCGTTGGCACCAAGCTGAAAATTGCCCAGCTCATTGACAAGCATGACACGGTGGGCATCGATCTTGTGGCAATGTGCGTGAACGACATCCTCGCATGCGGAGCGGAGCCGCTGTTCTTCCTGGACTATGTGGCCATCGGCAAGCTTCGTCGCGAGCATGTTGCCAAAGTTGTCGGCGGCATTGCCGACGGATGCCGTCAGGCCGGCTGCGCTTTGGTCGGCGGCGAAATGGCGGAGCACCCCGGCGTCATGGATCCCGATGACTACGACCTGTCCGGCTTCTGTGTCGGCGTGGTCGACCGTCCTAAGATGATCGGCCCCGACAACGTGAAAAAGGACGATGTGGTGGTGGGTCTTCGTTCGAGCGGGTTCCATTCCAACGGTTACTCCCTGGTTCGCAAGGTCATGGTAGAGGGCAAGACCGCCGAAGATCTTGCTGCGACTCCCGAATGCCTCGGGGGTAAGACCGTGGGAGAGGCCCTGCTCGAGCCTACGCGCATTTACGTGAAGCCCGTGCTTTCTTGCCTTCGTGAGCTTCCTGGCGCTGTGCATGCGCTCGCCCACATTACAGGCGGCGGCATGACGGAGAATCTGAATCGTGCTCTGCCGAAGCATCTCGATGCGCTGGTCGACCCCGCATCGTGGGAAGTTCCCGCCATCACCCAAATGGCTATCGAGGCTGCCGGCCTGACTGACGAAGAGGCTCTTAAGACCTTCAATATGGGCATCGGCATGGCCTTGATCGTCGATCCCGCTCAGGTTGATGCCGTTATCGACCAGCTGAAAGCCCAGGGCGAAGATCCTTGCGTGATCGGCTCCATCATTGAAGGAACGGGCGAAGTGGCCTATCCCGAGAAATAGGGTTTTCAACCGCTTGCGACGGTGCCGTCCTTCTGTGGGCGGCACCGATTGTTTTACGCGGTATCCTATTTTGGCGAAGCGGGCGTTGAGCGTCGGCTTCGCCTTGTTCGTTTTATCATGTCGTACCCGGCCTCTTGTGAAAGGAAGCTTATGGCACCTCTGAAAATCGGCGTACTTCTTTCTGGCTCCGGCTCGAATCTGCAGGCGATTATCGACGCGATCGCTGCAGGACGCTTGAATGCGGAGATTCGCGTCGTTATCTCGAGCCGACCCGACGCGTATGGATTGGTGCGCGCCAAAGAAGCGGGCATTCAAACCATCGCTCTTTCTAAGGATGTATATGCCGATTACGACATGGCAAACGAAGCCATTGCGTCCGAGCTTGTTCGCGCCGGCTGCGAATACGTGGTCATGGCGGGCTACATGCGCATGGTGACCGACCCCATCCTCATGGCGTTTCCCGATCGCGTGCTGAACCTACATCCCGCTTTGCTGCCGTCTTTCAAGGGCGCTCACGCCATTCAGGATGCGTTCGAGGCCGGCGTGAAGGTTACGGGCGTTACGGTTCATTTCGCCAACGCCGAATACGACAAAGGTCCTATTGTCGCTCAGCGTGCGGTCGAGGTTGCCGAGAACGACACGCTCGAAACACTCGAAGAGAAAATCCATGCGGTCGAGCACGAGTTGTACCCTCATGTGCTGCAGCTTATCGCCGAAAATCGCGTAACGGTGGATGCTGATCGCAAGGTGCGTATTTCGTAGAAGAAGCGCTGTAGGATCAAAGCAGCATATGGCGATAATAGCCCTGGTCCGTGACGGGTCGGGGCTATTTGCTGATAGAGTGCAGAAGGAGTGCGTTTGTATGCGCAAGGAAACGCTTGAAAACATTGCGTCGGACCTGCGGGCGGGGCATAGCGTCAATTTGTCCGTGGAGGACTTTCCCTGTTTTTCGCGAGAGGCGGCGATTGAAGACCCAAGAACCTCTCCTGAAGCGTTGGCGCGCATTTCCGAGGCGCTGACGGCGGAAGACGCCTGCGTCTTCGAACGAGCGGCACGTGCCGTCGAAGAGGGCGACGTGGCCTGGATCGGTTTCAAAGTGGTAGACAATGCTTTCGCCGCGGTGTCCAACATCGATAACGACGTCACAAAAAGTTACGGAGCAATCGGTAGTGCTGATGGCTTTGACCTGGTATTTTTCTGCAACGATGCCAAGGAGGTCGTAGCAGCGCGTGATTATTCCGCACGAGACTTGTTCCAGATGAAAGACGTCACACGCGGCCCTTCCATGCATAACGACCAGTTCGAGGGTCTGACATGGGTTTCGGTGCCGTTGTTCGATCCGATGAAGGTCTGGTTGCTCGGCGCTTCGGACGTGGCGGTGGAGACGGCGGCTCTCGCCCGTCATGTCGGCTTCGAAGTGGAGGTTGTAGACGACGACGCATCTTTCTTGAACGAGGCTCGCTTTCTCGGCTGCACGCGAACGCTGGTTTCCTCGTTTGACGATCTTGGCTCTATGAAGGCGAGCTCTTCCGATTGCGTGTGCGTGCTGACCCGCGGACACATGCACGACCCCGAGGGCTGCGTGTGGGCGACCGCGCAGGGGGTGCAGTACGTGGGCATGATGGGTTGCAAGGGGAAGAACGACCGCGTGCGCGACTTGTGCATGGATGCCGGCATGACGGAGGAGCAATGGGAATCCGTCAAGCGTCCTATCGGTTTGAAATTCGGTGCGAAAACTCCCGCTGAACTGGCAATATCCATTGTCGCCGAGCTTGTCGATGTGCGATACAGGCAGCGCTATGGCCAAGAAGCCCGCGAAAAGCACGATGCGAGCCTCTGGTAGTCTTGCATGATTTCATTTGAGTTCGAAAGGTTCTGACATGATCGATGTCTGCGTGACGAAGGACTACGTGCCTGGTTTTCGCCGTGAGCTCAATGTCCGTGAGCTTGGAGGGTACGAGGCTGCCGATGGGCGTAGGGTCAAGCACGGTATCTTTTTCAGAACAGCGGCACTGGGCGATTTCAACGAAGAAGAGCTTGAGCGCCTGAGCGGCCTGGGTCTTCGCTACGTTCTCGATCTGCGTAGCGCAGAGGAGGCCGGCGAGCTGCCCGACCCTGAGGTATGCGGCGCCGAGCACGTGCGAATCAGCGGATGCATGGATGCGGACGGAAACGAAGTCAATCTTTCGCCTTCCGCTATTTTGAACTTGCTCGGGAATCCGCGTCGCAAAGACGACGACCCAGAGGAGGATGTCGTATCCGCCGTCGCGGAAGTGTACTCTTCGCTTGCCTTTGACAACGTAGCGTATCGCGAGCTTATGGCGCAGCTTGAGAAAGGCTGCACGCCGCTGCTTTTCCACTGTACGGCGGGCAAAGATCGTACAGGCATTGCGGCCATGGTTATTCTGATGGCGTTAGGCGTGGACGAAAGAACCATCATTGCAGATTACCTGCTTACGAACGAGTATCGTTATGAGGCCATCGAGAGAAAGCTGGCAGAGCATCCCTTTCTTTCGCGCATCGACCTTTTCGAGTTGGCGGTACGTGCGGGCGAGGGCGTGGTGGAGGATTTCGGTCGGCGCGTCCTTGACGAAATTCGCCAGGAATATGGTACGTTCGAGGCCTATCTCGATCGCGAATTCGGCTTGACGGGCGAACGCCTGAAGGCATTGCGCGACAGGTATTTGGAATAAAATGTGTTCGTCTGCGTGGCATTTGTGCCATTCCCGCTCATTGCGAATATGGCACGCTGTAGCGCTGGTATGCTGGTTCAGTCTTGAAAAACGTTGCATGGAAAGGTGGTATCCAGGTGGCAGACCCGAAGATCAAGCGTGCGCTCATGTCGGTGACCGACAAGACGGGCATTGTTGATTTCGCTCGTGCGCTGCACGAGGAGTTCGGTGTGGAGATCGTTTCCACGGGCGGAACGGCCAAGGTTATCGAAGAGGCTGGCGTTCCCGTACGTCCGATCGACGATTTGACCGGATTTCCTGAGATGATGGACGGCCGTGTGAAAACGCTGCATCCCAAGGTGCATGGCGGTCTTCTTGCCAAGCGCGACAATGCCGAGCATATGCGCCAGGCGGAAGAGCACGGCATCGGCATGATCGATATGGTCGTTGTGAACTTGTATGCCTTTGAAAAGACGGTCGAGTCGGGCGCCGAGTTCGGCACCTGCATCGAGAACATCGACATCGGCGGCCCTTCCATGCTGCGCTCTGCTGCGAAGAATTTCGAGAGCGTTGCCGTGGTAACCGAGCCTGAGCGCTATGGCGCCATTCTTGAAGAAATGCGCGCCAACGACGGCGCTACCACGCGCGATACCCGCGTACAGCTTGCTCTCAAGGTGTTCCAGACCACCAATGCCTACGACGGCGCGATTGCCCGTTGGCTGGGCGGTCAGCTGGGCGAGGAAGCCGAGCTTCACCCCGCGCAGCGCGACCTTCACCTGGTGAAGCAGCAGGATCTGCGCTATGGCGAAAATCCGCATCAGGCGGCCATGTACTACCGCATGCCCGAGTTCGCCACCGCGCACTCCTTGGTTAACGCCGAGCAGCTCAACGGCAAGGAGCTGTCCTACAACAATATTCTGGATACGGACGCTTGCTGGGCCATCGCGCGTGAGTTCTCCGACCCTGCCGTTGTTATTTTGAAGCATCAGAACCCCTGCGGCTCCGCTACGGCCGCTACGGTCGAGGAGGCTTACGACAAGGCCTTCGCCTGCGACCCCAAGAGCGCATTCGGTGGCATCATTGCTGCCAACGTCGAGGTTTCTCTGGCCATGGTCGAGCACATCAACGAGAACAAGCAGTTCGTCGAGGTTTTGATTGCCCCTTCTTTCGAGCCTGCGGCCTTGGAGCTTCTGCAACAGAAGAAGAACCTGCGCGTTCTGCGCACCGGCGGCGTGGATGCTCCTGCTGCCATCGAGTTCCGCAGCGTCGATGGCGGCATGCTGGCCCAGTGCGTCGACCGTGTGAACGAGCAGGTGGAAGACTTCACCGTTCCCACCAAGCGCAAGCCCACCGAGGCCGAGATGGACGAGCTCATGTTCGCCTGGAAGGTCTGCAAGGGCGTCAAGTCCAACGCCATCCTGGTTTCCAAGAATCGCGCCGGCATCGGCATGGGCCCGGGTCAGCCGAACCGCGTCGACTCCGCGAAGCTCGCATGCGAGCGCGCTCATGAGGCTTGCGAGCGCATGGGCATGTCGGCCGACGGCCTGATGGCTGCTTCTGATGCGTTCTTCCCGTTCCGCGATGGCGTTGATCAGCTGGCAAGCTACGGCATTACCGCCATCATCCAGCCTGGCGGCTCCGTGCGCGACGAGGAAGTCATCCAGGCGTGCGACGAGCACGGCATCGCCATGGTCTTCACCGGCCATCGCCACTTCCGTCACTAGGCTTTTAGCGATTCGCTAGGTGCTGGGCTGCAATCGGCTGAAGCCTGAGTGCTTTCCGCCTTCCGGCGTTGCGAGCTGCCTCCCGTTTCTCGTGTTCGAGAAACGGGAGGCTTTTTCATGCGTCCTTCGCTCCATCCTGTTCGTTCGACGCTTGCCCCATCCTGCCATCTTGCATACTCGACGTTTGTTCCTTCTTGCGGTCAGAAAAGGCTTATAAGGCGAAGGCATGCCGGTTTTATTTTTCCACGGGGAAGTGATGCTCCGTACGGCTTGGGAAATTGCGCTTATATAGATGAAATGGCAATAACCAACCGATTGTTAACTATATGTACTACAGTATTTGCATTATTCGGCAAAAGCTGGTGACGGAATTACGTCGGATTGGTGTTCAAGTAAAAAAGAAAGAACCCGAACGGGTTCTTTGATTCCCATCTAAATGGGGCTGCTATGCAGCGGGTGAGGCAGAGCCTTTATTTTGACTCGCAGCGTCACTCTGGGTAAGAGCAACGAGGGCATAGTATCAAACGGGAGGAAGTGCTTCAAGGTGAATCTGAGAAACGTCGGCGATTACTTTATCGGGCTCGACATCGGCACGAACTCTGTCGGATGGGCCGTTGTTGACGAAAATGGCGACCTGTGTAAATTCAAGGGTCAAAATACGTGGGGAAGCCGTCTGTTCGAACAGGCGAAATCTGCCGCCGATACAAGATCGCTGCGTACGCTTCGTCGTCGCTATGGCCGTCGCAAGCAGCGAATTCAGGATCTGCGCGCATTTCTTTACCCCGATATTGAAAAGGTCGACCCCGACTTCTTCTGCCGCATGGCGCAATCAGGCCTTGTGAAGTGCGACCGCAATTCTGGAAACAAGTTCACCTTCTTTATCGGCGACGAGTTCAATGATGCCGATTTCTATAGTCGCGAAGGCGGGTATCCGACGATTTACCACTTACGCCACGCCTTGGTCTGCTCGTCTGAGAAGATGGATATACGGCTCGTATATCTCGCCCTTCATCACATGATGAAATACCGAGGGAATTTCCTGGTAAAGGGGGAGATGTCTGCGGCCGACGCCGATGCTGGTGCTGCCGTCGATAATTTTATTTCTGTTCTTGAGTGGTATTTCGAAGAAAAGGGCGTCGATTTTCTTCGTGATGATATCGATGCGTCCGCTTTGATTCTCGCATTGGGCGATTCCTCTAAAACGAGAGCAGTGCGCAGGGACGATTTCGTCGAGGCTCTCGGATTGCCGAAATCGGAAGCCGTCGTTGCCAAGGAGATGGCGCGAGCGGCATTCGGCTACAAAACGAATTTTGCGAAGATTATCCCTCTTGAAGGGACTGGCGATGCGTCGTTTTTGCTTAGCGAGGAAGCAAAAGTCCAAGCTTTCGAAGACGAGATGCTGCCCGAGGAATATACCGACCTCTACGCTTCGTTGAAGGAGCTTTATGGCGCATATTTGCTTTCGGGCATCTTGTCCGACGCTCGGGGCGAAACGCTTTCCGCGGCGATGATTCGTCGTTGGGAGGACCATCGAGCCGACCTGGCGAAGCTCAAGGGCCTCGTGATGCGTTATTTCCCCAAGGACGAACGGGGCGTCAATCGGACGTATAACTCGATATTCAGGGGCGCTCGTTATGCCGATGGCTCCTACAAGAAAACGAAAGGCGCGCCGCATGGATATACGTCCTATATTTTGGGAAGCGCTTCTCGCGATGAATTCTATGCGGAGCTGAAGAAGCAGATTGCGCCGTTTGCGGAATCCTTCTCGGAGGAGGATGCTCGATTCTGGAATGAGTCCCTGCAGAAAATGGAAGAGGGAATGTTCCTGAGAAAGCTCAGGACCAGCGAGAACGGCGCTATCCCTCATCAGCTTCATTTGGAAGAGATGCGTGCCGTTATCGATAATCAGAAAGCCTACTATCCCACGCTTGCCGAACACGGAGATGAAATTTGCCAGCTCCTCGCGTTTCGCCTGCCTTACTATGTGGGCCCTCTGGGCAAAGAGAGCAACCCGAATCGCAAAAAGCCGTTTGGATGGGCGGTTCGCAAGCCTGGCAAGGAATCAGAGCCCGTTCGTCCTTGGAATTTCGATGACGTTATCGATAGGGATGCATGCGCCGAGGCGTTCATCACCAATCTGACCGGCGAATGCAGCTACTACCTTGGCAAGAAAGTCATTCCCAAAAACTCTCTTCTGTATAGCGAATTCTGCGTTCGCCAAGAGCTTAATGTATGCAAGCACGATGCCGACGGAGAGCGGTTCGTCCGCATGAACGTCGAAACGGTGCAGGCGATTTACGACGATGTTTTCAAGAAAAAGGTCCGTGTGAGGGTTTCGGACGTCGAGGAGTATCTGAAGAGCTGTTTCGGATCGCATTACAAAATCAAGGGAACGCAGCGCGAAACGGAGTTCGCATCCTCGTTGCGTTCGTATGTCGATTTCTCGCGTATCCTTGAACGCGCTATTGAGACATTCGAGGACTACGAGATGGTTGAAAATCTTATCTTGTGGGTTACGGTGTTCGAGGATAAAGCCATACTCAAGCGACGCATCAATTCAACGTACGGTCCTGCCGAGTGCGGCGGAAACGGAGCTCTTACGCATGCTCAAGTGAAGCGCGTTTGCAAGTTGCGCTATACGGGCTGGTCTAATCTGTCTCGGGAATTTCTTGAGGAGTTGAGGGTCGATTATCAAGGTCGTAGCACGTGCATCATGGACGTGCTACGCGACAGCGATAGGTCGACCCCTATGAACCTGATGGAGATTCTTGCCGATGAGAGATTCGGCTTCAAGCCGCTTTTGGATGCGAGGAATCAGGAGTTTTTGGGTGACAGATCGGATGACTTGCTGGACGATATCCCAGGGTCCCCCGCGATTAAGCGCGGTATCAACCAGAGCTTGAAGATTGTCGACGAGATTGTTTCCATCGTCGGGCATGCGCCTACGAAGATTTGTGTGGAGATGGCGCGTGATGAAGTGGCTAAGACGAAGGGCAAGCGCACCACCACTCGCTATAAGCAAATCGAAAACCTGTATGCAGCCATTACGAAAGACATGGCCTTGTACGAAGGGCAAAAAGACCTCAAAAGCGAGCTGTCGAGGTATAAAGACGGTCTGGATAGCAAGCGCCTCTATCTGTACTTCCTGCAACGTGGAAAATGCGCATATAGCGGCGAGCCTTTGCAGATAGAGAATCTGTCTCTTTATCATATCGACCACATTGTTCCGCAATCAGTTGTAAAGGACGACTCCATCGACAATATGGTGCTGGTGAAGCAGTCGGAAAACGAGCGCAAGCTTGACGAATATCCGTTGCCCGCCACCATGCGCAGTCGTTGCTTCGCCCGATGGGCAAGCTGGCATGATGCGAAGCTGATGAGCGATAAGAAATTCAATGCGCTGACGTCCGATAGGGTGACCGATCGCCAGGCGAAAGGGTTCATCAACAGACAGCTTGTCGAAACGCGTCAGATTTCGAAGCATGTCGTCACGTTGCTGCAGTCGATTTATCCTGATTCGACGATCGAAACGGTGAAAGCGGAGCTTTCCCACAATCTTCGTGTGCAATACGGGTTCTACAAGGTGCGCGCCGTGAACGATTGGCATCATGCTCACGATGCTTATCTGGCATGTCAGCTCAGCAGGTTCGTGGCGACCCGCTTCCCGCACATCTCTGAAGATTTCGATTACGCAACGTTCTCGCGGTTCGCTATCGCCACGAAGAAGGCGACGAAAAGCCATGCTGGCTTGATTGTGAACAGCTTCGGCATCAACGGATTCGATCCGGAAACGGGCGAAGTGTTCAGGGATTCGTGGCACGGCGAATACGAGGTGGGTCGGATCAGGAAGTGCCTGAATTACAAGGATTGCTTCGTTTCACGCAAGGTGGAGAAACTGACGGGTTCGTTCTGGAATCAGACGGTGTATTCGCGTCGCAAGGAAAGCGACAAGGCCATTCCTTTGAAGGCGAATCTTTCTGTGAAGAGCTATGGGCATTACGAGGGCGTTAGCTATGCGTTCTATAGCGTTGTCGAGCATGCGGAGACGGTGCGCGGCAAGAAAAAACGCAAAGTGTCTATGGTGGGAATTCCCGTGAATGTGTCGTACAGGCTCAAGGACGAAGCTGGCTTGCGGGCGTATATCGAATCCCTCTACGAGGATTCGCGTATTCTGCGCCCTTACGTTATGAAGTATCAGAAAATCGAATGGAGCGGCGTCGAGTACTATCTGACGTCGCCTTCGGAGATGATCAACGCGCGCCAGCTGTGGCTTCCTAGGAGGTACATGAAGCTACTTTGCGACTTTGGGTTGAAGAAGGAGGTGGCCGATCGTTCCGAAGAACTGTCTGAAGGGGCGGATGAGCTGTTCGGGTATTTACGCGATGCTATCGCAGAGAGGTATCCGCGATATGGAGGCGTTGCGGAAAAGCTTTTTTCCGCAAAGGCGGAGAGCAAGTTCCGCGCACAATCCGTAATAGAAAAGTCCCAATCTATCGACGAGATTCTTGCCATGCTTCACTGTGATGGCGCAAGGGGTCTTGGCCGATTCGGTCTATCGACCTCAGCGGGCAGAATGATGAACGTTCCGATTGGCAGCTCCGTGCCTGATATCACCTTCATTGATTCGTCGGTAACGGGAATGTTCGAAAGGCGTTCTCGCATTGAGCTATAGAACCGTCTATATAACGCACCGTTGTCGCTGTTCGTACAAGAATGGCTACATGGTTGTGCGCCAAGATGAGCAGACGATGATTCATCTGTCCGAAATCGCGATGGTTGTCGTGGAGAGTACTGCGGCCTATATCAGCTCGTATCTGATGGCCGAATTGGCGCAAGCGCGCATTCCTGTGGTGTTTTGCGATGTGAAGCACGACCCCATAGGACAGTACTCTCCCATATACGGCGCCCATGATTCGACGAAGCGCATTCGTGAACAGATTGCATGGGATAGCTCTATCGGCGACGAGCTCTGGCGTCGCATCGTTATATCGAAGATCAGCAATCAGGCTCGTGTGCTCGAACTGTTTGAGCTCGAACAGGCTTGCATGCTTCGAGAATATGCGATGTGTGTCGAGCCGAACGACGTGACGAATAGGGAAGGGCACGCTGCGAAGGTGTATTTCAATGCGTTGTTTGGAACCGGATTCAGTCGAGATGAGAATAATGCCATCAACGCTCAGCTCAATTACGGTTACGCGATTTTGCTTGCCTGGCTGAATAGAGAGATAACTTCAAGGGGCTATTTAACGCAGCTTGGAATCCATCATTGCAACGAATACAACCATTTCAACCTATCATGCGATTTCATGGAGCCCTTCAGGCCTGTGATCGACTTGTATGTGGCGAATCGTCCGGACGAATCGCTCGACACGAAGACGAAGTCGGACATTCTGGAGCTGTTCTCCGATTTTCATCAGTTGCCTCAGGGGAGTTATCGCCTCTCGTCCATTTTGTCTTTGTTCACGAAAACGAATCTTGCCATATTGAGCGGTCGTGCCGATATCGATACCTATTTGGAGTTTTCCCTTGCCGAGGAATAGATTCATGCGATTGATAGTCTTTTTCGATTTGCCGGTCGATACGGCTCTTCAGAGGAAGAGCTACAGGGTGTTCAGGAAATTCCTCATCAAAGATGGGTACCTGATGATGCAAGAGAGCGTCTATTCTAAGATGGTGCTCGACGGTGCGGCGGCGGATTCGGCCATAATTCGATTGCGGAAAAACAGACCCTCGCAGGGTCTTGTTCAGGTGCTGAAAGTGACTGAGAAGCAATTTTCTTCGATAGAGGATATTACGGGGCGTCATGGCGGCGAAGGGGTTGTCGATGGGACGGACAGGGTAGTGGTGCTGTGAAGCTTGTGTTCGAGAAGTTCGACTCGACATTGCATCTTCGAAGAGATGCCGTGAACGTTTTGAGGATAGAGGACCATTCGCTTTATTCGCGATGCGCGCTTTCGCTTGCGCAGGGGTTTCCTGTGGATTCGCTTGAGCCTGCGTTCTTTTTCGATGATGACGGTCGTGAAGTAAGGACATCGAAAGTTTTGTACTTTGCGGGCGATATTTTGACTATCGACCTAAACGATAAACGCATCCTCTCGGCTGCGATGAAAACGATTCTTGCTCGGATGACGTGCGAGGGGGATTGCGTCGGGCTGATGGAAGGAATGAACTGCCGTATCGAGGAGGTATTCGAAGGGCAATTCGATCAGATGAATGCGGACTATTATTTTTCCGAATCATGGGATGGCGCGAAATATCTCAAAATGGCTGGATTCGGAATCGACGACGCGGCCGATCGGAGCGTTTTTGATAGGCTGACGCACTTTATCAGGATATGCGCCGACCTTTTCTCTGAGGGCGTTATCGCTTTCGTGAATGTTCCAACGTATCTTAATGATGAGCAATACAATGAGTTTTGCGAATTGGTTGCCGCGCAGCAATTGTGCGTTTTATCGTATGAGCAGGGAAGCGGCAATGGGTTCGGGGACCTTGAAAATGGACTATATATTGACGCAGACTATCTTGAAGAATAGTCGATTTACCCGGAATACCGTCCCTTGCAGCAGGGAATTTGCCCGATTTGAGGTTTTGGTGCAGCGTCATTCTGGGTAACAGCACAACCAAAACTACTTCGATATGGGGTGATATGATGTTTTGGTGCAGCGTCATTCTGGGTAACAGCACAACACGCAGCCTACCACTGCGGGGCAGAACGGGTTTTGGTGCAGCGTCATTCTGGGTAACAGCACAACCTTGTGCCGATGAAAAAACAAGGACGCAAGTTTTGGTGCAGCGTCATTCTGGGTAACAGCACAACTTGAAAGATTCACTAACAACTGAGGGTTTGTTTTGGTGCAGCGTCATTCTGGGTAACAGCACAACAGATATCCATGCAGAACGCTATCAGGGAGGTTTTGGTGCAGCGTCATTCTGGGTAACAGCACAACCTTGACGCACATGCGAAGCAGCTGCGAAAGTTTTGGTGCAGCGTCATTCTGGGTAACAGCACAACGTTCACGCATCTGACCAGCAACACCGATGGTTTTGGTGCAGCGTCATTCTGGGTAACAGCACAACAACGGTTGAATCAAGTAATATATCTGGTGTGTTTTGGTGCAGCGTCATTCTGGGTAACAGCACAACGCCTGTCATCTCTTCAAGCGTATCGCGTAGTTTTGGTGCAGCGTCATTCTGGGTAACAGCACAACACGCGGCGGAATTCCTTCTCAACGTCCACGTTTTGGTGCAGCGTCATTCTGGGTAACAGCACAACTGGCTCATTTGGGCGCATCATGGTACATCGTTTTGGTGCAGCGTCATTCTGGGTAACAGCACAACGTACCCGCACGGCTACAACAGACCGAAGAAGTTTTGGTGCAGCGTCATTCTGGGTAACAGCACAACCAAATTGCGCACGCGTTCTTTTTGATACGAGTTTTGGTGCAGCGTCATTCTGGGTAACAGCACAACTGTTTTTTTCGTCGGCACAAGGCGAATGGAGTTTTGGTGCAGCGTCATTCTGGGTAACAGCACAACCGTGAGTGACGGCGTGTATGTCATGTGGGGTTTTGGTGCAGCGTCATTCTGGGTAACAGCACAACGAAATCGGCGTGCTCTCGATGCCGTATTCGTTTTGGTGCAGCGTCATTCTGGGTAACAGCACAACGCAGAAGTCCCCGCCGACCCTCACGAGGCCGTTTTGGTGCAGCGTCATTCTGGGTAACAGCACAACGCGGAGTTCAAGCGCGGCATGATGCAGTAGTTTTGGTGCAGCGTCATTCTGGGTAACAGCACAACCTACGCCGAAACCCTCGAACTCTGCAACGGTTTTGGTGCAGCGTCATTCTGGGTAACAGCACAACTTTCTAACGGTCAACCCGTACCATATCTCGGTTTTGGTGCAGCGTCATTCTGGGTAACAGCACAACGCGCGGTATGGGCAGCCCGCATATCCAGCAGTTTTGGTGCAGCGTCATTCTGGGTAACAGCACAACGTTCGCAGTTTCCTGCCGCCGTCAAGACATGTTTTGGTGCAGCGTCATTCTGGGTAACAGCACAACCAGGAAGTTTGCGACCGTCGCGACGTTTCTGTTTTGCTGCAGCGTCATTCTGGGTAACAGCACAACCGGCACGCGCGCGGACAACCCGTTCACTGGTTTTGGTGCAGCGTCATTCTGGGTAACAGCACAACCCTGGCCGAACGTGCGCCACGAATTGCGCGTTTTGGTGCAGCGTCATTCTGGGTAACAGCACAACCCGAACGCTATTCGTCTCTGTTTTGCGCGTATTTTGACTCAGCATTGGTTTGGGCACCGCTCATATTCCTTTGATACAATGCGGCACATGTCTGCGAACAATAAACAGCTTCTCGAAACCGACTCCGACGCCTTGCCAATAAAGCGTCGTTTTCGCGTGCCTGCATGGGCAATCGTACTTGCTATTGGAGCCGTGCTCATCGCCCTCGGCATTGTCCAGGGCGACATGCTCGACACCTGGCGCAAAGCATCGCTTATCTGTTACGAATGCATCGGCATAGGGTAGCGCTGTGAAGAAGTTCCTCATGCGCACGAAGCGCCACTTCGTCCAACTGCTGGCCGCCCTTCTGTACAACCTTGATTTCCAGGGCATTGCCACGCTTTCGGTGGGTCGTTCTGCCACCAAGGGCGTTTGCGTTCCGGGTTTGCATTGCTATTCGTGCCCGGGCGCCATCGGCGCATGTCCGATCGGCGCTTTGCAGCAATCGCTCGGTGCGTCCTCGCTCAAGCTGCCGTTTTACGTGGTGGGGTGCCTGCTTGCGTTCGGTGCGTTATTCGGTCGGACTATCTGCGGCTGGGCATGTCCATTCGGCTTCATTCAAGACATGCTCGATAAGCTTGGCCGCTTCCTTCATATTCCCAAGGTGCGAAAGAATGCTTTCACACGCAAGCTCAGCTATCTGAAATATGTTGTGCTTGCGCTCGTGGTTATTGGCCCGCTTGTCACGCTAGCCATCGACGGCGTTGCTTCTCCGCTATTCTGTACATACCTTTGTCCTGCGGGAACCATCGCCGGCGTTGCTCTTGTGTCGACGAGCCCCGACCTGCAAGCCATCGTGGGTGCGCTGTTCACGTGGAAAACGGCTGTGCTTGCGGTTATCGTTGTTGCGGCCATGGCAATCTATCGGCCGTTTTGCCGATTCCTCTGCCCGCTCGGTGCCCTCTACGGGTTCTTCAATCGTTTCTGCGCGCTTCGTTACGTGGTGGACGAGAATGCTTGCACGAACTGCGGAGCGTGCGTGGAAGCGTGTCGCATGGACGTTGCTCGCGTCAGCGACCATGAGTGCATCCAATGCGGTGCGTGCAAGAAGTCTTGCGCATGCGGGGCCATTCGTTTCAGCGTATCGCGCTCTTCATTGAAACAACCTCCGGCCATTTCCTGCGATAATTCGGGTCAAGAAGAAGTTCAGAAGAAAGGGAAGTAGCCATGAACCGAACCACGGGGAAGCCTCTTGCCGTATCGAAATGCATCATGCTGGCCATCTGTGCTATTTGCGCTGTGTCCGTTCTTATGATGTCGGGCTGCCAAACGCAAGGCGCGACAGATGGAAGCCAGAACACGCAAGGCTCTGTAAGCAACGGGAAAACGGCTGGCGTGGTGAAAGGAAATCCTGCTCCGGATGCTCCCTTGACCATGCCCGACGGTTCTACGAAGAGCATCTCCGACTTTCAGGGCGGCGTGACTATCGTGAACTTTTGGGCAACGTGGTGTCCATACTGCATCAAGGAGATGCCCGATTTGCAGCAGATAAGGGAGAACTACTCCGATGTTAATGTGGTCCTGGTGAACTGTGGCGAGGACCAGGCTCTTGTGGCCGATTTCGTGCAGCAGCATGACTACGACTTTACATGGGCGCTTGATCCGAATTTCGAAGCTCAGACGGCCTATCCCACAAGCGGCATTCCTTATACCGTGGTGATCGATTCCGAAGGAAATGTGAGCGAAATTTTTGCAGGCTCGGGACGCGACATGTATTCTAAGTTCGAATCCGCTGTGCAGCAGGCAATGAAATAGCCTGCGCAAATGCCGGTATGGCGCGTGTTCATCGACGCGCCATACATTTTTTTGTGCGGATGCGCTATTTGCGTCCCGTATGTACGGCGACGATGCCGCCGGCGTAATTCTTCCAGGTTACATCCTTGAATCCCGCTTCACGCAGCATTGCTGCGTAGTCTTCCTGGCATGGGAACGCCTTGATGGAGTCGGCCAGATAGACAAAGCTCGGTGCATCGCGGGTGAAAAGCCAGCCCCAGAAGGGAATCATGACTTTCAGGTAAACGTGATACAGCGCGCGCCACAGTGCGTTCGGCGGGGTGGAGAATTCGAGGCAGGCGAACGTGCCGCCCGGTTTGAGCACGCGGTGCACCTCGGAAAGCGCCTTCATGCGGTCGGGGATGTTGCGAATGCCGTAGGCCATGGTGACCGCGTCGTAGGAATTGCCGGCATAGGGGACGTTTTGGGCGTCTACCACTTCGAAATCGAAGGAGACGCCGTTGCCTTCTCCCGCCTTGAGGCGCTCCTTGGCCACGTCGAGCATTTCGGGCACGAAGTCGGTAAGTTGGATATGGGCCGGGGGATTGCGATGCGCCGCCATGTAGCTTACGTCGCCCGTGCCGCCTGCCAGGTCGAGCAGGTCGGATTCGGGAGTGAGGTTGGCTGCATCGACCGTCTTGCGCAGCCAACCTTTGTAGAGCCCGAAGCTCGAGAATGCATTGAATTTCTTATACTGCTCGGCGATGGTTCCGAATATGTGCTGTACGCGTTCCTCCGAAAGGGCCGCTTCGGCTTCCTTTCCTGTCGCAGTGTCTATCGTGTGGTGGCTGGCTTCAGTCATGAATCTTCCGTCGTTTGGTGAGTGATGCTGGTCGGCGAATATAATCCGCTCTTCGATTTTTCTAAGTTTTCAGTATAGCCTAAAGCCGATGCGCTATTATGTCCGCATGCTATTGTGTGCTGAACATATCATCCCCGTCACGCAGCCTCCTATCGATGATGGCGCGGTTTTGGTGCGCGACGGGCGCATCGTTGAAATAGGCGGTGCCCAACGTATGAAATCCCGCTATCCCGAAGAGGAGGTGCGCGATTTCGGCCGTGCAGCCATCATGCCTGGTTTCGTAGACTGTCATACGCATCTCGAATATACGGCATTGCGCGGTATTGTCCACGATGTCCCGTATGCCGAATGGCTTGCTCATGAGCATGCCAAGGCGGACATGATGACGCGCGACGATCGTTACGATTCCGCATTGCTCGGCGGCATGGAAATGCTCTCGGGCGGCGTCACTACGGTTGCCGACTTTACGGGCACAGGCGCTTCGCGAGAGGCGGTGCGCGACCTGGGTCTGCGCTCCGTGATTTATCGCAGCGTCGGCGTTCCTGAGAAATCCAAGGTGGACAGCACCATTGCGGAGGCGGTAGAAGACATTCGCGCCTGGAGGCAGGATTCCGATTCCAACCTTACGCGTATCGGCATTGCCCCGAAGGCCCTTCATGCGTGCCATCCTACGGTGTTTAGCAAGGTGAACCAGGTTGCCGATGAAATGGATCTTCCTGTTGCCATGCATGTCGCCGGTAGTTACGAGGAATACCAGTACATCAAAAACGGCTCCACGCCCCTTTCGGTGCGCGGCATTGATGCGGGGGACGACAGCCTGACCGACCGCCCCATGTGGCTTCCCACGGGGGTTACGCCGGTCAATTATGCGCTGAACTGGGATGCGTTCCGCAGCAAAGACGTTCTTGCCGTGCATTGCGTCCATGTTGATGACGATGATATTGCCAAGTTGAAGGAATACGACGTCGCCATTGCCGTCTGCACGCGATGCAACGCGCAGCTCGGCATGGGCCTTGCCCCTCTGCAGCAGTTCTTGCAGGCGGGCATCCGCGTTGGTCTTGGCACCGATTCCCCGGCGGCAACGGATACGTCCGACATGTTCACGGAAATGCGCCTCGCAACGCTGATTCATCGCGCGGTCGAGCGCAGCGATTTCTTGAGTGCCTCTACCATGCTTGAGCTTGCCACCATCGGCGGCGCACGAGCCCTTCGCATGGATGACGAAATCGGCAGCCTTGAGCCCGGTAAGCGCGCGGACGTAATTGTCGTCGATCTTTCCGGATCTCGTCAGACTCCGCTTGTCGATCCCGTTACGGCGGTTGTCACAGGCGCTGCAGCTGCAGACGTCGTATTCACCATGGTGGAGGGCAGCGTCTTGTACGAGCGCGGCGGTATCTGGAACCTCAAGGTCGATCCCGCCGAGGTTGCACAGCGCGGTATTCATATTCGCGGAAAGCTGAGAGATTAGCATGGGACAAAAAATGACGGCCAAGCAACGCGCCGCGCAGGTCGAGGCTGCTCGCAAGCGCGAAGAGGCCGAGCGTAAGCGCAGGGAGCGCGCCGCCCGCACGAAGAAGATCTTCACGGTTGTGGTGTGCATCATCCTCGTTCTTGCCCTGGGTATTCCCACGGTTGCCATCATGGCGATGGGTGGGGCGTCGTAGAGCTCGTCTATAGCATTTTTGTAAAACCCCGCTTTGTGCTCAAGGCGGGGTTTTTTCGCGTATGATTGCGCGTGTTCAAGGCGACAATCATGTCAGAACGTATGTCGAAAGGAACCTTATGGCATTTCGGTCTTCGATAGCCGCTGCATTGGGGAAAAGCGCCCACTGGGCGGGGGAAACGTTTATGCATCGTTCGCCGGGCAACCTGCCCGGGGTTCTTGCCATGAAGGCGGCGCCGCTTGTGCTGTGCGATTTGGCAAAGAAGGTCGATACGGTCGTGGTGGTATCGGGGACCAACGGCAAGACCACCACGACAAACCTCGTTGCCGACTGCTTGGCGAAAGCCGGTCGTCCTTTGCACTGTAATCGCGACGGCAATAATCTCGAGTCTGGCGTTGTGACCGCCTTGCTCGTTCGTCCTGAAATGCAGCATGCTCAAGGCTGCCAGGAACAACCCGTCGCTTGTTTCGAATGCGACGAGCTTTATACGAAATATGTTCTGCCCCGCGTGAAGCCACGCTTTTTCATGCTGCTTAACCTATTTCGCGATCAGCTCGATCGCGTCGGAGAAATCGATAATGTGCAGCAGACTATCGCGCATGCGTTGGAGGCAACGCCCGATACTGTTTTTCTCTACAACGGCGACGATCCCCTGTGTGCGGCCATTGCCGATCGCATCCCCAACGAATCGATGGCGTTCGGTATCGCCTGCGATATGAAGCTCGATGGCGATCGCATAAGCGACAGCCGGTTTTGCCAGAAGTGCGGGGCGGCGCTCGAATATGAATACGTGCACTACGGTCAGCTCGGCGCGTATCGTTGTCCTGAGTGCGGATGGCGGCGTCCGGAGCTTTCGTTCGCGGCGGAGCATGTGCGCATGGAAGAAGACGGGCTTGTCTTCGATATAGACGGGCATGAGGTTCGTACGGGCCAAATGGGCACATACATGATTTACAACACGCTTGCGGCGTATGCGGCGTCGAAGGTCTCCGGCCTGGTTGAGTTCGACCAGTTCGAACAGGCGGTTGAGGCGTATCGCCCCACGAACGGCCGTTTGCAAACGTTTACGCTTGGGGACCGCTCGGTCATGACCAATCTTGCCAAAAATCCTACGGGGTTCAACCAGAATATTCGCATTGTCTTGAACGAGGGCGGGCATGTTCTTGCGCTTTTCGTAAACGACGAAGAGGCTGATGGCATCGACGTGTCGTGGTTCTGGGATATCGATTTCGAGCGATGGTCGGAAATCGAGGGGCTGAAGGCCTTCGTTGGCGGTTCGCGCGCCAACGACATGCAGGTTCGTTTGAAATACGCCGGAATCAAGGCGGATATCGTAAAGAATGCGGCCGACGTGCTCGAGCGAACCGAAGCAGGAGACGGCAAGGTGTACGTCATCGCGAACTACACGGCACTGCCCCCGCTTCGCCGAGAGCTCGAGGCTATGCAGAAAGAATGGGAGGACTAGTCGTGAAACCATTGAACATCGTGCACCTCTTCCCAGAGCTTTTGAATCTTTACGGCGACGGCGGCAACGTCATGACGCTTCGTCGTCGTTGCGAGTGGCGCAATATTCCTGCGCAGGTGACTGAAGTGGGGATGGGCGATTCCATTGACTTCTCTTCTGCCGATATCGTTTTCATCGGCGGCGGTGCCGACCGCGAGCAGCTCATTGTGAAAGATGCCATGATGAGCCGCAAGGCCGACCTCTCTTCCTACGTTGCCGATGCCGGCGTGCTTTTGGCTGTATGCGGAGGGTATCAGTTCCTGGGTCACCATTACGCCATGGACGACGTGGTGGTGGACGGCTTGGGAATCGTCGACATGGAGACTGTGCGAGGCGAGGGCCGCTTGATCGGAAACGCCGTCGTGCAAAGCGACATTTCCGACATCCCCGTAGTCGGCTTCGAAAACCACGGGGGCCGCACCACGCTCGGATCGGGCGTTGCTCCCTTCGGGCGGGTGCTCGCGCAGACGCGCGGCAACAATGGCGAAGATGGAGGGGAGGGCGTTCATCAGGGCAACTTGATCGGAACATATCTCCATGGTCCGCTTCTGCCCAAGAATCCGCAGGTTGCAGACCACCTGATTTCTCGTGCCCTCGAACGTCGCGGCGATTCTGCGGAGCTTGCGCCGCTTGACGATGCGGTCGAGCTCGAGGCGAATCGCATTATGCTTCAGCGTCTAGGCGTTTCCTAGTGTGCAGTAAGGAGGCTCCGTGGGGTCTCCTTTTTGGATGCGAGATGGTTTTAACGCAGGAGAAACAAGCGTCTCTTCGTTAACATGCTATGCTTTTACTTTAGCGCAGTGGAGTGTTTCCGATGCGTGCGATTTTCGTGGCACAAGGCTCGGCATCGTCCGGCCTTTTTCGGCGCCTCGGCCTCTACGCGCGACCGCAGTGGGAAGGATGCTTTCTATGATCGATACCAAACAGTATGTCATCAAGCAGATCGAAGAGCGCGACATCCGCTTTCTTCGTCTTTGGTTCGTCGACATTCTGGGAAACCTCAAGAACATAGCTATTACCCCATCGGATATCGACACGGCATTCGAAGAGGGCATCGGATTCGATGGGTCGTCCATCGACGGGCTTGCGTGCGTCCAGGACAGCGACATGCTGGCTCATCCCGAACCTTCCACGTTTCAGGTGCTTCCTTGGCGCCCGAGCAATAATGGCGTTGCGCGCATGTTCTGCGACATCTACACGCCTGACGGCGAGCCCGCTCGTGCCGATTCCCGCCATATCCTCATGAAGATGCTGAAAAAGGCCTCGAGCCTCGGGTATGCAGTTAACGTCGGCACGGCCGTGGAGTATTTCTGCTTCAAGGATTCAATGTCTCCCGACCCGATCGACAGGGGAGGCTATTTCGACCTGGCGCCGCTTGATAATGCGGCTGATCTTCGTCGCGATACGGTTTTGACGCTTGAGCAGATGGGCATTCCTGTCGAGTATTCTCATCACGAAGCGGCTCCGGCGCAGCAGGAGATAGATCTGCGCTACTGCGACGCCCTTGCGGCGGCCGATGCTGTGATAACGGCCCGGCTGGTCATCAAGGAGACAGCGTACGCCCAGGGGTTGCATGCAACCTTCATGCCGAAGCCTCTTGAAGGGTGTCCCGGCAGCGCCATGCATGTGCATCAGTCTCTTTTCGACGAAGAGGGCAATGCTTTCTTCGATGCGAACGACCCGGACGGCTACGGATTGTCCAGTGCTGCGAAAAGCTATATTGCCGGCCTGCTGAAGTACGCTCCTGAATACATGCTGGTCACAAACCAATTCGTGAATTCCTACAAACGTTTCGTTCCCGATCTTGACGCTCCCTTGCATGCGTGCTGGGGTCAGGCCAATCGTTCGGCCATGGTTCGCGTGCCGCGCTATAAGCCGACGAAGGGTTCTTCGACGCGCGTCGAGGTTCGCAGCGTCGATTCGGCCGCGAATCCGTATTTGGCGTTCGCGGTGATGATTGGCGCCGGCCTGCGGGGCATGGAAGAGGGGCTGGAGCTTCCTGCGCCCATTTTGAAAAACGCCTTCGCGCTCTCTTCGTCCGAGCGCGAGGAGATGGGGCTTGTTCCCCTGCCGTCCGATTTGTCCCGTGCGGTGGACGCTTTCGAGCAATCCGAGCTCATGCGCGAGGTCCTGGGGGATTCTGTGCATTCGTACCTCGTGAAAACGAAGAGGGCGGAATGGGAAGAGTACCGCGCTCACGTTACTTCGTGGGAAATAGACCGCTATCTCGCAACTTTGTAGGAGGAGCGCATGCATTCGAAGACCATTATTGTTTCGTGTGGAGATGCCGTTACCCCCGAACGAGCTGCGACGCTTTTCTCGTCGATGGACGCGGACGTGCGAGCGCTCAAAGTGCCACCCAACCAGGCTCTCGATGCCATGAGGGGCGCATCGTTCGATATGCTTCTAATAGACGATTCCGACGGGTCGTGCGATTTGGCGGAGGTGGAGGCGGCTCTTTCTCGCGGAGGCAGTACAACGGCGTTGTTTGTGGTGATGAAAGGGGATCGCGCCGCTTCGGTGCGCCTCCCCGTTCAGATTCCTTTTGATTTCGCATGCGAGTACGCCTCCGACGATGAGGTCAAAGTGCGTTGTCGCAGGCTGCTGTGGCCAGGCGAGATGACATCCGACGCCGATTTTGTTCACGTGGGGTCTATGACGATCAACCTTGCCACGTATCAGGTCAAAGTTGCAGGGGAGCCGGTCGATCTTACGTTTATGGAGTATGCGCTGCTCGCGTTTTTGGTAACGCATCCGGGCCGGATTTATTCACGCGAGGTTCTGCTTTCGCAGGTGTGGGGCTTCGATTATTACGGCGGAACGCGCACGGTGGATGTGCATATCCGTCGTCTGAGGGCGAAGCTCGGCCCTGAAATGGCCCAGCATATCGAAACCGTGCGAGGTGCGGGGTATCTCTGGGAGAACTAGCCGGTCTTGATTTCGCAAGATCGGTCCGCCGCATTGCTTGGAGCCTGCAAACGAATGCACCTGAGGTCTGATTCGTTTGCAGGCTCCTTTTCATGTTCGAACAGGCTGCGTATTTCCTCTTCGTTTCCGAATGGTATGCGCCATGTTACCGGCGTTTCTTTTTCGTTACGTCTTGTATGCTGCAGTGTTAAACATACCTTTGAACAGGCGTTACTGCAAATTCTTTTCCCATAATTGCCTTGTTGTGAAGCGAAGGGAGAAGATATGTACGACGAAGGAACAAGTGCATTCATGATGATATGCACCATGCTTGTGTTCCTGATGACCCCTGCTTTGGCGTTTTTTTACGGCGGCCTTTCGCGTCGTAAAAACGTGGTGAATACCATGATTATGGCGTTTTCGGTCATCGGAATCGTGGGCGTGACATGGATTGTGGCCGGTTGGTCTCTTGCCTACGGAGGAGACGGGTCGTCGCCGTTTTTCGGAGGGCTCGACCAGCTGATGTGTTCGGGCGCCTTGTCCGAGGCCGTGTCCAACGCGCCGCTGGAAGATACGCCGTATCCAGGCGTGGTCAATATGGCGTTTCAGTTTGCCTTTGCAGTCATAACTGCAGCCATCATCACCGGTTCTCTTGCGGGGCGTATGAAGTTTGTTGCGGTAATCGCCTTTATAGCCGTATGGTCCCTGATGGTGTATGCGCCGCTTGCCCATATGGTCTGGGGCGGCGACGGTAGCCTTATCGGCGACAAGATCGGCGCCCTTGATTTCGCCGGCGGAGACGTCGTTCATATCTCCTCGGGCCTTACCGGTCTGGTTCTTGCCGTTCTTCTTGGGAAGCGCCGCGGCTTCGGCATGATGGCGTATCGTCCCCATAACGTTCCGTTCGTACTTTTGGGCGCCGGTCTTTTGTGGTTCGGTTGGTTCGGCTTCAATGCCGGCTCTGCTTTCGCCGCCGATGCCGTTGCCGCGCTCGCTCTGCTCAATACCATGGTTGCTCCTGCGGCAGCGATGCTCGCGTGGATGTTGGTCGAAGCCGCCCATACGCGCAAGGTGACCCTTGTCGGCGCGTGCACGGGAGTCGTGACCGGCTTGGTTGCCATTACGCCCGCCGCTGGATTCGTCGACGTGTGGGCCGCTGTTGTCATGGGCGTGGTTACGGCCCCTATCTGCTACGCGGCCATTGCGTTTCTTAAGCCGCGTTTCGGATACGACGATGCGCTTGACGCTTTCGGGTGCCATACCGTCGGCGGTATCGTAGGCGGCCTTTTGACGGGCGTGTTCTGCGTTCCCGAGCTGTCCTGGACCGAAGTGGGCGGTCTTTTGTACACGGGCGATCCGTCCCTGCTGGTTTCTCAGCTGCTCGGCATTCTCGTCACTATAGCCTTCGTGGCGGTTGCCACGCTGGTCATAGGGTTCGTGCTGAAGGCGGCGTTTCACGGGCTGCGCGTGGACGCTCGCGAGGAGGGGGAGGGCTTGGATGCCCGCCAGCATGGCGAGAGCGCCTATCCGTCGTTCAACGGTCTTGATTAGTCGATGTTGCCAGAGAGCAAGCGCGAGCGTTTGATTGAGGAAAGGAAACGCAATGAAGAAGATAGAGGCAATTGTCCGCCCGACGAAGCTCGAGGCGCTTAAGGAGGAGCTGCTGAGCGCAGGGCTGAAGGGAATGACCATCTCTCAGGTGCAGGGATGCGGGAAGCAGCATGGCTGGAAGGAGTACTACCGAGGAAGCGAGGTTCTCGTGAATATGCTTCCGAAGGTCATGGTGTCGGTTGTCGTGGACGATGCGCAGGTGGAAGAAATGGTGGAGGCCATATGCCGCATCGCCCGCACCGGCGATGTGGGGGACGGGAAGATTTTCATTCTTCCCGTTGAAGATGTGGTTCGCATTCGTACGGGGGAAAGAGGGTCTGCTGCCGTGTAGCGGACGGACGGAAGCCGCGCACTATAGCACGAAAAGCCTCTTGCTTCATGGTGAAGCCGTGATTTCAATCTGGCGTTTCGAAGGATTAAAAATGGAGAGGGTTCTGCGCCCTATTGGCGCGGAGCCCTCTTCGTGCATGTGGTAAGATTACGCAGTTAATCTACGAGAGTTTGAGAGGTTGGCTGTGTTCGGTATAGGTGGATTCGAGCTATTCCTTATCTTGCTGTTCGGGTTCCTGATTTTCGGCCCTGACAAGCTTCCCCAGCTTGCCAAGACCATCGGTATGGCAGTTCAGAAATTCCGTAGCGCGCAAGACGAGATGAACAAGGTCGTTAAGACCGAGATTTACGACCCTGCGAGCGACAAACCCGTGAAAAACCCGCTTGACGCTATCGACAAGGACAACAAGCAGAAGGTCGAGAAGAAGGAGTCCTTCGCCGCTCGTAAAGCGAAGTACGACAAAGAGCGCGAGGACAAGAAGAAGCGCGAGGCCGCTAATGAGGCTGCCAAAGAAGTGCGCGCCGCCGCCGCTGCGGAAAAGCAGGAGGCTGCGGAAAAGGCCGTCGTGGCCGGAGCTGCTGTCGCCGCCGCAAAAACCCCTTCCCAGGTTCATGAAGATGTCATGAGCGCGCGCAAGGAGGCAACTGCCAAGGTTGCTGCGGAGCAGGAGGCGAAAAAGGCCGCTGACAAAGACCTTGCTGACGAAATCTTCGGTGCAAAACCCGCCGTGAAGAAGGCTGCGAGAACGCAGGACGCCTCCGATGCCGCATCCGGTGCTTCCGCGAACGATGCTGCTCAGACGTCTGATTCGGTCAAGAAGGAGGACAACTAATGCCTATCGGTCCGGCGCGTATGCCCCTTTTCGATCACCTGGGCGAGTTGCGCATGCGCCTTGTCCGTATTGTGGTCAGCCTGTTTATCGCCATGTGCATCTTCTACATGGCAACGCCCACGATCATTCAATTCATGTGCCTGCCGGTGTACGATTATCTGCCGAAAGACGCAACAACGGGCGCCATAGCCTTGAACGTCTTTGACGTCTTCGGGTCGTTCACCATTCGTTTCAAGGTGGCGCTATGGACGTCTGTCGTTGCCTGCATGCCCATTATCTTGTGGCAGATTCTGGCGTTTTTCTTGCCCGCGCTTAAGCCGAGTGAGCGTAAATGGTTCATTCCTACGTTTGCTGCGGGTGTGGCGCTGTTTATCGGTGGTACCGTGTTCTGCTACGCTCTGATCCTGAACCCCGCAGTGCAGTGGCTGACCGATCAGGCGAACGGCTTTGCGAACATCTTCCCCGATGCTAAAGCGTGGATCGACGTCATCATCAACTTCGAGCTTGCTTTTGGTTTTGCCTTCGAGCTGCCCCTGGTGGTCTTCTACCTGGTGGTCTTCGAGATTATCCCGTATGCAAAGCTCCGCAACTCCTGGCGTACGGTCTACATTGTTCTTATGGTCATTTCCGCCATGGTCACGCTGGATGCTTCGCCGGTCACCATGCTCATGATGTTTGCGGCGTTGCTCATGCTGTATGAGGTCAGCCTGCTTGTCGCTCGTTTGGTGCTGGGCAAGCGCGTGAAGGAGCAGAAGGAAGAGGCCGAGCGCGAAGCTCGCGAAGAGGCCGAATGGCAAGAAGAATGGGGCCAGAAAAAGGCTGCCATTAAAAAGCGTCTTTCTGACGATTAACGACTGACGGACGAAACGTCTGGCAGGTACGGTGTCAAACGGATGTAGCAACTATTGCGGCCCGGTTCGTTTTCGAACCGGGCCGTTTTGCTAGCGGCACGTCTTCACACCTGCTTCGTGGCTGGCAAATATGGTCAAGGCGGGTTTGGGGAGCCTGTCGCGCGGAGATTCGGTTCGGATGCTGAATGCTGCACAGGTACGACCTTGTTTCTGCGATAGGATGTCTTCGCATAAAAAGTTGCTTTTGAACGAAGGGGCTTGCCTGTTGGGGAAGGAACTCGTTCGGTCGGTTGCTCTCCGAAAGCAGTGGATGCTTTCAGGGCGCGATGGGGCGTCTTTGTCGTATGTTGCCATCCGCGAAAAGCATGTGCTCCACATCGCTCGGACACGAAAGGATAAGCATGCACGAATTGGGTATTATGACGGGCGTTGTCGAGAGTGTGAGTTCGGCGGCGCGCGCGAACGGCGCAACCCGTGTGCTCAAAGTCTCGCTTTCTGTTGGGGAGATGACCGAGGCAATCGAAGATGCGTTGCAATTCGCTTTCGAAGTGCTGTGCGAAACGGAGCCGTTGCTCAAAGATGCCAAGCTTGAAATTACCATGGTAGAGCCGAAGAGCCGCTGCCTTGATTGCGGAAAAGAATTCCGCCACGATCGCTTCCATGTGACCTGTCCCGAATGCGGTGGATTTGCTGAACTGATAGAAGGCAAGGATCTGCGCATAGAGAGCATCGAGGTTGACCTTCCCGATGACGAAGAGGATGCCGGAGCGAACGCGCCTTCTGACGGAGACTAGATAGCGGGGTCGTTCGTCAAGGCTTCGGCCCGCGAGCGTTGAAGCGTTTGCGCGACGTGCGCAGGAAGACATAGATGGTAGGAGGAACCATGAAAATAGATTTGAAACAGCCTATTCTCGATAAGAACGACCGTCTTGCGGCGGATAACCGCGCGCTGTTCAAGGAGAAGGGCGTGTTTGTGCTCGACCTTCTGGCGAGTCCTGGTTCTGGCAAGACGTCCACTATTCTTGCGACGATCGAAGCGCTGCGCGACGAATACAACATCGCCGTCATCGAAGGCGATATCGCCAGCAACGTCGATGCCGAACGCATCAGTGCGCAGGGCATTGCGGCGGTGCAAATCAACACGGGTGGCGCGTGCCATCTCGAAAGCGACATGATTCGCCGCGCTGTGGATGCGCTCGATCTTGACAACCTCGATTTGATCATCGTCGAGAACGTGGGCAACCTGGTGTGCCCGACCGATTTCGATTTGGGCGAAGGCGCCAAGGTCATGATTCTGTCGGTGCCCGAAGGCGACGACAAGCCGCTCAAGTACCCCGGCGTATTCCAGGCGTCCGAGGCCATCATCTTGAACAAGGTGGACACCATGGAGGTCTTCAACTTCAACGAGCAGGCATTCCGCGATGCGGTGACGCAGCTCAATCCCAAGGCTCCGATTTTCCCGATTTCCGCCACCAAGGGCGCAGGCATCGACGAATGGGCCGACTGGCTGCGCGCGAAGATTGAGGCATTCCGCGCATAGAACGTACGAGGCGGGCCGTTTGCGCTCAAGGCGCGAAAGACGGCCCGCCTTTCGTTTTCGTTCGTTTCTTCGCCCGCCTGAAACGCGACGTCGCCGCGTCGCCGGCGGACGGTTGGAACGGAAGAACGGCTAGAATGGCAGCGGCATATCGAGCAGCATCGCGCTTGCGTAGCCGACGGTCGCACCGAGGACGACGGCTGCAATGCCGATTCCCAAGCCGCGTACGATCGCCTGCCAAAGCGGCTTCACGCCGAAAGCTTTCTTCATTTTCGCCTGACGGGCGATAGCGCGGCTCGAACGGGTCGAGCGGTCGATCGCCTCGCCTTTCGTGAACGCCAGAACTTCGCGGAACGTCTGTACGTCGTTTTCCACCTTCATGCGCTCCACCATCACGCCCACCACCATCGAAGCGGCCCAGGGGACAAGCCCCGGCAAAACCCCGAGGGCGCCCCACAGCGCAATGCCTACCAGGGCGAAGGGAATCATCAGAACCAACAGCGCGTACATTCCTATGCCGAGGGTACGCATCTTCTTCGCATCGGCCGAAGCCACGGTTTTCTCCATCATTTCCAAGTCTCCCTTCACGAGCACGTCGATTGTCGTGTCGAAAAGAACGCTGAGCATCAGCAGGCTTTGGATGTCGGGATAGGTCTTGTCCGTCTCCCAGTTCGAAATGGTCTGGCGCGATACGTAGATGCGCTCGGCAAGCTCTTCTTGGGAAAGCCCCATGTCGGTACGCCGCTTCTTGATCTGGTTGCTGATGTCCATGGAATTCCTTTCGACGCATCTATCGTATGAAGCGGTGTCGAACCGTGCAGCTAAAAGGCTTTGACATGCTCTTTACCAGGCTTTCTGTCATGTATGATAGCGCACGGGGCGTGGTTTTATCGGCCGCGCTATCTTCCTCTCGCGGTGTCGCGCACGCTCCGCGCTACAATGAATGCGACCGATTCTATGCGCGAAAGGACGAACCATGGCCTACCTTCCTGAAGCTCAGCGGACTCCGTGGCAGCAATCTGAAGAGATCGATCTCAAGCGGACCGCCGTGCTCGTGATCGACGTGCTTGGCGGCAGCGGCGGGGTGGTTCCTGGTCTTGAGGAGATGGCTGAAAACGCGGTTCGCATCGTAAAAGCAGCCCGCAAGGCCGGCGTGCCGGTGGTGTTTGTCAACGATGCCCATATCGCTGGGATTGATAAGGAAATCGAGCTGTGGGGCGAACACGGCATAGCGGGCAGCGATGCGGCTCGTCCGATCGACGCTTTCGAGGTTCAGGAGGGCGATTACCTTATTCCCAAACGCCGCTACGACGGATTCTTCCAGACCGATCTCGATCTGACGCTGCGCGAGCTTGATGTCGATACCCTGATCGCATTCGGCTGCGATACCAACATCTGCGTGCTGCAGACGCTTGCGGGCGCGTATTTCCGGGGCTACAAAACGGTGGTTCCCGCCGATGCATGCGGGACGTTCCTCGTTGGAACGCAGGAACAGGGGCTTGAATACTTCACGCGCTGCTACGATAGCCGCGTTGTTAGTACGGAAATGCTGGTTTCCCAGTTGGCGTGAGTGTTTGCGTGTGAATGACTCCATGAGCCACGCACAGGCCGTCCCGCGCGACGGTTAGCGTTTGACTACGGCATGGCAATGCTCGATTTCGGTGATACTGTTTTATGGTCGATTTGCGCCATCTGGTTTTCGCGTTCGGGCGTGGTCTGCCAGTCTCTCATGACAACGTCTATAACGGCATTGTTGCGATGGCTCGGTGGGCAAGATCTTCTCAATTACCCAGGTGCCCTTGAGATGGCTTGGATTCCCCTGCTCTCCGAATCGTCTAGCGTCACGTGCTGCACATTGACTTTATCGTGGGCTGCGCCGACATGATTGCAATCTGGATTGATTTCGGTCTGTTTCTGCTTGAGTAAAGACGGTAGTCGCGGCGTTTGCCTTGTCGGACCGTTGGCCCCGTCGCCTTATTGCTTGCTCCTCTGATAATATGTTGGATACTGTAGTAACTTGTCTCCTTCCGTCCCGTTCGCGAAGGGAACACTCCGACAAAGAGTCTGCCCAGGGAAGGACGTGTCGTGATATGGCAAAAGCCGATTCGGAAACTGAAGCCGTTGATGCGCCTGCATATGCTACGACCAGCTCCCTCGAATCGGGCTTCATAGAGTCCTTCGATTGTCGATACCCGGCCTTCATTCTCAAGACCCTTCTATGCGATCGCACGACGGGACGAAACATCATTTGGGCCGATAACGAGTACGAAGCTCTGGGCGACGGCTACATGGGCGATGATGAGATAACCATCGAAAAAATCACGGGTACGAATTCCGGTGTCGTTAAGCCGCGCATCGCAAAGGAGCGAGAACGGCAGTCTCAACGCACTAAAAGTCGTGCCGAGGTGTTCACGCCGTCGTGGCTGTGCAATCAGATGAACAACGACCTCGATGAGGTATGGTTCGGCAAACGTGACGTCTTCAACGTCGAGGACTCCCAAAATCATTCTTGGAGAGCCACCGCCGATTCCATCGAGTTTCCGCGACGCAAGAAGGGTCACGGTTGGCATGCCTATGTGGAGGCTCCGCGGCTTGAGATTACGTGCGGCGAAGCGCCGTTTGTGTGCTCGCGCTACGATACCGTGACGGGCGATGAGTTGCCCGTGCGTGAGCGCGTGGGCTTTCTTGATCGCAAACTGCGTGTCGTGACCGAGAGGACCAAGACCCGCAAGGAGTGGGTGCGCCGCGCGCTCGATGCTCTGCGGGCGACGTACGGCTTCGAGTACCAAGGTGACAATCTGCTCATCGCGCGCATCAACGTGTTCGAGACGTTCGCTGAGCATCTCCGCGACCGCTGGGGGTCGGGTGCTATGCAAGAAGAGCTTGAGCAGGCGGCATGGATTGTATCTTGGAACTTTTGGCAGATGAACGGATTCACCGACGCCGTGCCTACCAATAAGACGGGCGCCGAGGTGGAGTCGACTCTTGGAACCTTCAAAGAACCCGAACCGGAGCCCGTGCAGCAATCTCTGTTTGACTTGTTCGATAACGTGTTTCCAGACGAGAAAGTCGAAGAGGGTGAGAAGGCATCGAGGGAGACGGTGCCCTTATGCGTGATATATGACTGGAAAAACGGCAGGCCTTTTGAATTTGCGGCATTGAAAAGACAGGTGGTTGATACCATGACTCACAGCACAGCACAGCACAGCACAGCACAGCACAGCACAGCACAGCACAGCACAGCACAAATTCTATGCGGTAATTGGTAACCCACCTTACCAGGAGACGGTTGAAGGAACGAGCGACAAGCCGATATACAACTATTTCATGGACGAGGCCTACAAGGTTTCCGAGCGAACCGAGCTTATTACACCGGCGCGTTTTCTCTTTAATGCAGGGAAGACCCCAAAGGACTGGAATCGCAAAATGCTTGATGATCCGCACCTGAAAGTCGTTGATTATCAGCAGAAGAGCGCTGCGGTGTTCCCAAGCACTGATATTAAGGGCGGAGTTGTCGTTACCTATCGGGATGAATTATCTGAGTTGGGTCCTATCGGAGTCTTCACTCAATTTGATCTCTTAAACTCGATTCTCGGGAAAGTGCGACCTATGACAGTTCAGTCTATGGCGTCTAAGGTATATTCGCCAGAAAGCTATAAATTTACGCGGTCAATGTATTCCGACCACCCGGAGATTCCTGGGCTGACTATGGTGGTTAAGGGTAAGACGGTTCCTTTAATCAGCAAAGGTCATGAACGTGACTTGACTTCAAATATCTTCGATAAGTTAGTAAACCGCGTTTTTTTCGATACTAATCCTTGCGGTGGTTCCTTTGTTGAAATCATTGGACGCTATAAAGGCGATCGATGCAGTATGTGGATTGATTCGCGCTATATTGCCGGGCCGGACAATTTCAACAAATACAAGGTTTTTCTTCCGAAAGCTAATGGCTCTGGTGCTTTGGGCGAAGTATTGAGCACGCCCTTGGTTGGGCAGCCCTTGGTTGGGCAGCCCTTGGTTGGGCATACTCAGACGTTTCTGAGCATTGGCTGCTTCGATACGGCCTGCGAAGCTGATTTCTGCATGAAGTACATTAAGGGTAAATTTGCTCGTGCAATGCTTGGTGTTCTCAAAGTGACACAAGATAATAAAAAGGCAACGTGGGAGTATGTTCCCTTGCAGGACTTCACCTCTAACTCCGACATCGACTGGTCGCAGTCTGTGGCGGACATCGATCGCCAACTCTATGCGAAGTATGGCCTCAACGATGATGAAATCGCGTTCATCGAGTCGCATGTGAAGGAGATGAACTAGCCATGGCAGCTATCGACATCTCCCGAATCATCGAGACCACCGCTCCGGCGGTGCCGCAAATCTATGCCTATACCACGCCCGAGATCGCCCGTCACGACGGCTGGACCAAGATCGGCTATACCGAGCAGGATGTGCGTGAGCGCATCAAGCAACAGACGCACACCGCCGACGTGCAGTGGCACCTCGAGTGGAGCGGCAATGCCACCTGGGAACATCGTGCGGGTACGTTTCGCGACACCGACTTTCATGCCTACCTGGAGAAGCAAGGTGTCGAGCGCGAGCCCAAAAAGGAGTGGTTCAAGATCGGCGGCGATGAATCGCACCTGCAGTTCTATCGATTCCGCGATACCGATGGCATACTGGAGACGCCTGGCGCCACATCATACAACCTGCGTGCTGAGCAACAACGCGCCGTGGAGCAGACGGGAGCCTTCGCCCGCGCCCATTGGGACGAGGGCGGCGCGCACGGCGGCGAGTTCCTGTGGAACGCAAAGCCTCGCTTCGGCAAGACGCTCACCGCATACGACCTGTGCCGCAGCATTGGCGCGCAGAAGGTGCTCATCGTCACCAACCGCCCCGCCATTGCCAACTCCTGGTACGACGACTACGTTAAGTTCGTGGGCCTGGAGGGCGGCTACCGCTTCATCAGCAGCGTAGATGCCCTTGCTGGCAAGCCTTACTGCCTCAGCCTCGAGGAGTATCTGCGCGCCCTTCGAAACGACCCGGAAGGCCCCAAGGGGTTCATCGAGTTCGTGAGCCTACAGGACCTCAAGGGTTCCATCCGATTCGGCGGCGTGTACCAGAAGCTCGACGAGGTGGCCGACCTCACCTGGGACGTGCTCATCATCGACGAGGCGCACGAGGGCGTGGACACCCTTAAGACTGACGTGGCGTTCGACCACATCAAGCGCCGCTTCACGCTGCACCTCTCCGGCACGCCCTTCAAGGCCATCGCCAACGAGAAGTTCGCTGACGACGCCATCTACAACTGGACCTACGCCGACGAGCAGCAGGCCAAGCGCGACTGGCCCGCCGACTCCGAGCAGCCGAACCCCTACGCCAACCTTCCCAAGCTCAACCTGCTTACCTACCAGATGAGCGACATCGTCGAGCAGGAGGCTCGCGGTGGCATGGAGATCGACGGCGAGCAGACCGAGTTCGCCTTCGACCTCAACGAGTTCTTCTCGACCAAGCAGAACGGCGGCTTCGTGCATGACGCTGACGTGGACAAGTTCCTCGACGCGCTCACCACGCAGGAGAAGTTCCCGTTCTCGACGCCCGATCTGCGCGATGAGCTGTGCCACACGTTCTGGATGCTTGACCGGGTCGACTCCGCTCGCGCCCTCGCCAAGAAGCTGCAGGCGCATCCCGTCTTCGGGGACTACGAGGTGGTGCTTGCCGCCGGTGACGGCAGAATCGACGCCGACGACGAGAACGAGAAGTCGCTCGACAAGGTGCGCCGCGCGATTAAGGGCCATGACAAAACTATCACTCTCTCGGTCGGTCAGCTGACCACGGGCGTGACCGTGCCCGAGTGGACCGCCGTGCTCATGCTTTCGAATATGGCGAGTCCGGCGCAGTACATGCAGGCGGCTTTCCGCAGCCAGAACCCGTGCCTGTTCGACCTGGGCGGCGGCAACTACGCGCGCAAGGAGAACGCCTACGTCTTCGACTTTGACCCGGCGCGCACGCTAACCATCTTCGAACAGTTCGCCAATGACCTGTACGGCGAGACCGCGCGTGGCGCCGGCGACGTGGAGACCCGCGAGCGCCACATCCGCCAGCTGCTGAACTTCTTCCCCGTCTACGGCGAGGACGATGAGGGCCAGATGGTCGAGCTCAATGCCGAGCAGGTGCTCAGCGTGCCGAGGCGCATCCACGCCCGCGAAGTGGTCAAGCGCGGCTTCATGAGCAACTTCCTGTTCCAGAACATCGCGAGCGTCTTCCGCGCTCCGGCAGAGGTCGTTGAGATCATCCAGCGTTTCGATCCCTACGAGCAGGGTAAAGCGCAGAACGCCGAGAAGAACAAGGTCGAGATCGACGAGGGCACGGCCGACGAGCTCTCCATCAACGACGAGGGCGAGGTGGAGATTCCCGACGAGCAGGTCGTAGGCAAGGCGACAGACATCTTCGGGCCGAAGGTCTACGGCGACATCGCCATCGAATTCTCGAGCCATATGGACAACATCGCGAAGGCCCACGAGGCAGATGACGACGACAGGGCGATGCTCGACAACCTCAAGGAAGCCTTCAAACAGAGCGTGACCGCGCCTCTGGTTCAGGCCGCCAAGGAGAGCTATGGCAGCGAGCTCAAACCGCGCCAGCAACAGCAGATCGAGCGCAAGGTCCAGGCAGACGCCGACATCCAGCTCAACCGCCAGGTCGGCGACTACCAGATCCAGGCGCGCCGCATCGAGCAGTCGCGCAAGGACGAGCTCAAGGCGGCGACAAGCGAGACCGAGCGCGCCGAGGTGAGCCAACGGCATGACGAGCAGAAGGCCGAGGCGTTCCAGACGCTCGCCCAGAAGCTCGAGGACTCCCGCGAGGAGCTCGTGCAGAGCGCCAGCGAGACCGTGGTACGTGAGGTGGAGACGGCGAAGAAGGAGGAAGAGAAGCAGGGCATCGAGGACAAGGTGCGCGCCCATCTGCGTGGCTTCTCGCGTACCATCCCGTCGTTCCTCATGGCATACGGCGAGGAGGGCACGACGCTCGCGAATTTCGACACGGTGATCCCTTCCGATGTCTTCCTCGACGTCACGAGCATCACCGCGGACGAGTTCCGCTTTTTGCGCGACGGCGGCGACTACACCGACGCCGAGACCGGCGAGGTAAAGCACTTCGTCGGGCACCTTTTCGACGAGGTCGTGTTCAACGACTCCGTGAGCGAGTTCATCAAGCTGCGCGAGCGTCTGGCCAACTACTTCGATGAGTCCCAGACGGAGGACATCTTCGACTACGTGCCGCCCCAGAAGACCAACCAGATCTTCACGCCGCGCAACGTCGTGGTCGAGATGGTGGACCTCTTCGAGAAGGAGAACCCGGGCTGCTTCGACGACCCGAGCCACACCTTCGCCGATTTGTACATGAAGTCGGGCCTCTACATCACCGAGATCATCAAGCGCCTGTACCGAAGCGAGGGCATGAAGGCCGCCTTCCCGGATGACCGCGAGCGGCTGGACCATATCCTGGAGCACCAGGTGTTCGGCATCGCGCCCACCAAGATCATCTACGAGATCGCCACTCACTTCATCCTGGGCTTCCACGACGAGGTCGGCCAGGGATGCGACTCTAACTTCGAGCTCGCGGACTCCGCGGAGCTTGCCAAGGAGGGCGCGTTGGACGCCTACGTCGAGCGCGTCTTCGGGTCCAAGTTGGGCGAGGCGTAACGCGTGGCGGAAGTAGTCGACAGCCAGCAGGACGAGCGCGCGCAGGCGGCGCGCGAGGCGGCGGATGCCGTGCAGAGCGACGGCACCGAGCTGTGCGCCCGCCTGGTCTTCCGCGCCTCGCGCAACGAACTGAGGCGCGTAGGAATCGCCACGCCCGCCGCGCTCTACGATGAGCTGAAGCAGGTCTTCTGGAACGCGGACGAGGGCGTCATCCTGGGCGACCACCTCTCCGTCGGGTTCGGCAAGGTCGACCGCCGCCGTCAGGTGCGCGCCTTCGCCGAGCGCCATGCGGACGAACCCAGGAACGTCGTAGCGAAAGCATATGAGCGCGAATACGGCTTCAGCGCGGGCATCGCCGCGATATGGCTCGACCTGTTCGCGGAGCCCGCGGACGTGAGCTTCTCGGAGTGGCTCGGCGTAGAGGCTGCCGAGCATTCAGCCGACGACGCGGCCGCCCGCGTGGATGCACCCGAGACGAGCGACGCCGAACGCGAGGCGCCCACCGTCGAGGGCTTCCTCGTCAGGGAACTCGCCGGCCGCATCTGCGACGAAGGCCTCGTACGCCGGCGCTTCACCTTTGAGTTCCCCGACGAGCCGTCCGAAGCACTTGACCGCGGCATCGAGGGTGCAGGCTACTACATGGACCACGGCCTGCTCTTCCGAGAAGGGAGCACCCCGAGCGACCACTTCACGCGGCTGCTGGCCGAGCACCCGTCCTTCGCGAAAGGTGACGCCGGCTTCGAGAACGCCGTGTGGCAGCATCCCGCCTTCCGCCACGTGCTGCGCCAGGCGCTTTCAGACCACCGCGTGCTTCTCTACGAGGGCGACAGCTACATCTCGTTCGCGCGGCTGCACGGCGTGCTGGGCGCGCGCATGGCGGACATCGAGTCGTACGCGCCCGCGGTGAGCATGGATGCGCCCGAAGGCGAGCCCTTTACCGTGGCAAGTCTGCGCGCGGGCGGTGCCGCATCTCATCCGCTGTACGGTCTGGACATGCCCGACGACTTCTACGAGGGGCTGCTCGACGCGGGAGGGCTCCTGCGCAGCTGCACGCTCGCTGGAACCAAGGTGTTCGTCGCCGGCGGCGAGGGACGGCTCTCGGCAGCCGACCTCATCGAGTGGATCGTTTCCCAGAACGAGGGAATCGAACGCGACGACCTGCCAAGGTTGCTCGCAAACGATTTGGGTATCACGTGCCCAACGCCGCTCCTGACAACGACCATTTACAACTCCGACGTCTACTACGACGACATCGGGGACGCATACTACTCATCCATGGAGGCATGGAAGAAGGAGGCACGAAATGAACTTGCTTGAGGAAGGGATCGCGACCGGCAACGTCATGCCGACAGGCCGCAAGGAGAAGCACTCCATCGACAACGTGACGCGCGACTTCGACATCTACCGCATCAAATGCGATCTCCTGTTCTACAACGACCAGAACGACCGCATCGCCACGTGGGTGAGCGAGTACAACTCGGCGCAGGGCGCGGACCTGCTCGCCCTCGGTCGCGACGAGTACAACGACATCATTGAGGACTTCATCGTCGAGAGCAACCAGGCGGCGCTCAAGAAAACCGAGAAGAGCATCGCCCTTCGCGGCCAGCTGAGGCCGGGCATCGTGCTCAATGACGGGCGCGTCATCGACGGCAACCGACGCCTGACCTGCGTCCGCCGCCTTGCGAGGGCGAATAACGAAGCGGGCTGGTTCGAGGCCGCCATTCTCGACGACGCCACAGGCAGCGACCCCAAGCGCATCAAGCTGCTCGAGCTCGCCATTCAAATCGGCGAAGAGGAGAAGGTGGCGTACGATCCCGTCGACCGACTCGTCGGCGTATACCGCGACGTGGTGAAGAACCACCTCATCACGCCTGCGGAGTACGGCAATGCGACGGGCCTGACAGAGGCTGAAGTCAAAAAGCTCGTCGACCGCGCCCAGTTCATGGAGGAGTTCCTCGAATTCTGCCAGGCCCCCGAGCAGTACCACCTCGCCCGCGCCCTCAAAGTCGACGGCCCCTTGGGCGAGTTCAACCGCGTGCTGAAGAAGTACGACAGCAAGCGCGACAAGCAGCTCGTCAAACAGCTCATGTTCGCCAACATGGTGGTGCAGCCCGAAGGCGACATCACCCGATACGTGAGAGACTTCGGCAGCGTGGCAGGCACGGACGCAGAGGCAGACTTCAAGGCCGCCGAGCTGCAGGCCATGTCTGAGCTCCTCGAGAAGATGGGTCCCGACGCCCTCACGCGCGAGAAGGTAAGCGAGCTGCGTTCGGATGCCAATCTCGTTAACAGCTTCCAGCGCGCGGGCGACCGCGCAAGGGAGACCGTGCGCCGCGTCAAGCTCATGGACACGCCCGCCAAGAAATCCGCCGACTGCCTCTCCGAGCTTGAGAAGATCCTTCCCGAGATGCTCGACGTGCTGGGGCCAGACGAGCTCGAGAAGGTGCGCCGTAACCTCGTGGCCGTCGCCGATAAGGTGGAAGAGCTGATCGGTGAGATCGATGAGCGCGCCTAGGGCCGTCGTCTGTTACGACGAGGCGCGCCCCGGCATGTACCTGCGCATCGAGGGGCAGGACGTCGCCGCGTTCATGGCCTCGGCCGCATGGCGCGCCTGGCTGTACTACCCGGCGAGCGTCGTTGACAGCACCGACCGCGACCGCATCCTGCTTGATGGCGGCATGGGCCTGCGCGAGTGCCAGGACATGCTCGAGGCGATCATGGAGGCCGACGGTCACGGCGTCGAGATCGCGGTGGACCCGAGTTTCGGCGCCTTCGTGAACGCCGGCGAGACTTACATCCGCGAGCGCTCCGAGGTGGGATTGGCCATCAAGGCGCAGACCGCCGAGGGCATCGCCAACGACCCCCAGCTGGGGCCGCGCTTCCGGGAGTTCCGCGACGTGGTGAGCGCCTCGATGGTGCGCCCCTTGCGTGATAGACAGATGCTTGACGCCTTCTTCATGGCAACGGTTGGACGTGCGGCAGACTTTTCGGTGCCCGGTGCTGGCAAGACCGCGACGGTGCTCGGCGTGTTCGCCTACCTGCGCCATCTGGGGCTCGCGCGGCGCATCGTGGTGATTTGCCCCAAGAACGGTTTCGAGTCGTGGGAGAAGGAATGGGTCGCAACCTTCGGGGAGAAGCTGCCGCTGCGCTGCTTCTCCCTGGGCGATCCCGTCATAGCGGCGATGTCGACCGAGCGCAGGCGCAACGCGCTATCACTCGACAGCGGCGCATGCAACCTGTTCACGTTCAACTACGAGTCGCTCTCGGGCTACGTGCGGGAACTGCATGCCATCATTCCCGACCAGACCCTGCTCGTGTTCGACGAGGTTCACCGGGTGAAGGCCATCGGCGGCAGGCGCGCGGAAGCCGCGCTCGAGGCGGCCGACGGCGCGAAGTTCGTGATCGCCCTTACGGGAACACCCATTCCGAACACTTACCAGGACATCTACAACCTGTTGCACATCCTGTACCCCGATGACTACGACACGTTCTTCGGCTACGAGCCGAGCGAGCTCCGCGCTCCCGATGCGGACCTCCAGGCAAGCCTTAACGACAGCCTGGCACCCTTCTTCTGCCGAACGAACAAGGACGAGCTTGGCGTGCCGCGCCCCGAACCCGACGAGATCGTGGAGGTTGAGGCGACGCCCGACGAGGACACGTTGCTGCGAGTCCTGTACGCGTCTTGTCCCAACGCGCTCGCGAGGGTCATCCGCACACTTCAGCTCGAGAGCGATCCCGAGATGCTCTGCTCTGCAGTGGACCCAGGCGACCTCGAGTATGTGCTCGACCAGGTCGGCGACGACTATTCGGACATTGACTACGTCGACTTCTCGCAGACGTTCTATGAGACCATCGAGCGGAGCCGCCCGAGCTCGAAGCTCGTGGCGTGCGAGCAGTTGGTGGAGCGCATCGTCGCCGAGGGCCGCCCCGTCATCGTCTGGTGCATCTTCGTCCGCAGCATCAAAAATCTCCGCCGCGACCTTGTCGCCATGGGGATTCCCGCCGAGGCGATCTACGGCGCCACTCCGCAGGAAGAGCGACGTGAGATTCTGGACGCCTTCCGCGCGGGGCGTTTCAAGGTGCTCGTGACCAACCCGCAGACGCTCGCCGAGTCAGTTTCCCTGCACAGCGTCTGCCACGACGCAGTGTATTTCGAGTACAGCTACAACCTGGTGCATCTGCTACAGTCCAAAGATCGCATACACCGTTTGGGTCTGCCCGGCAATCAGAAAACGCGCTATTATTTCATGCGCGAGAAGTTCTTGCGGGACGGCAGGGGCTTTTCTCTCGACGCTGTCATCCATGAGCGTCTGAAGGAGAAGGAGCAGACGATGTTTGACGCGATCGACCGCGGTTGCCTCGAGGGCGGTTATCTTGACGACGAGGACCTGCGTATCATATTCGAGAGGCTGCTGGGAGATGAGGCCTCAGGACTTGACTACAGGTAATGTCATAGCGCTAGGCAGCTAGGGTTCGCGCAAGGCGTCTAGGCGCTTGTCCAGGTGTCGATTGAGGGGGCTGTCGTGGCTCATATGGGCAAAGAGGAAGTCATCGCGTTTCTGCGCGATGGTGGGTATGAGTTCAAGATGGTGGAGCACGAAGCGGTGTTCACCATGGAGGGCATGGAGGCTCTGAATCTGCCTTTTGGCGAAGAGGTGGTGAAGAATCTCTTCTTGCGCGACGACAAGAAGCGCAACTACTACCTGGTGGTCATGCCCGAAGACAAGCCCGCGAATTTGAAAGAGCTGCGCACGAAGCTCGAAGCGCGCCCGCTGCGCTTCGCCTCCGAGGACGACCTCGTGCAATACCTTGGCCTGCGCGGAGGGGCGGTTTCTCCTTTCGGGGTGTTGAATGACGAAGAGGCCCTGGTTCAGGTGGTGTTCGATGAGGAGCTGCGGACCTACAAGGGCTTGGGCGTGCATCCGAACGACAATACGGCAACGCTGTATGTCGCCCTCGACGACATGGTTCGTATCGTCGAGGAGCATGGCAATGCTTTTCGATTCGTCGAACTCTCAAGGCCCGAGCCTGAGGAATAAAATTTTCTGACGAAGCGCGGCAAGTTGCGTTGTCGCGCTTTGCTTTGCGGTATCCGGACGATATTCTTGTGGGGCGCGCTTGCATTGGCCGAAGCGCGTTTGCGAATCGTCTTGCTGAGGAAAGGAAGCGCATAGTGCTCATCGAGGAAAAGTACCATACATGCGTCGAAGGGCTCGCCTCGTTTGCGCGCGGCATCGGCATGACGGATGCGGTCATTGGCCTTTCGGGCGGAATAGACTCGAGCCTGGTCGCCTGCATGTGCGTCGATGCCTTCGGCGCCGAGCATGTCCACGGCTATATGCTTCCTGGTCCGTACTCGAGCGAGCATTCGCTGGTGGATGCTCAGGAGCTCGCCTTGAACTTGGGAATTCGCGCAGAGCGCATCTCAATCGGAAAGCCTTTCGAGGCGTTCGTCGACGCCCTCGGGGACCACTGCATCATGGCGCGGGGCCTTGCTGCCGAGAATACGCAGGCGCGATGCCGTATGACCGTGCTCATGGCGCTTTCGAACGCCCATGGATGGATGATGGTCAACACCGGCAACAAAAGTGAAGCTATGATGGGTTATTCCACGCTTTACGGAGATACGGCGGGCGCCTATGCTCCTATTGGCGGGTTGTATAAGACCGATGTTTTTGCCATGTCTCGTTGGGTGAACGAAGAAGCTCTTCGTAAGGAGGGGCGCATCCTCATTCCTGAGCGTGTTCTTACGAAACCGCCAAGCGCAGAACTCGCTCCCGATCAGCGCGACGAGGATACGTTGGGGTCATATGATGAGCTTGATCGTCTTTTAATCGATTGTTGCGAGCGCGGTATGGATCGAAGCGCGCTTATCGCCGCTGGTTATGATGCTGCAGAGGTTGATCGCGTGAAGAATCGCGTTGATTCATATGCGTTCAAGCGCGCTCTGGAACCTCCGTTTCCCGCGATTGAATACGGTCTTAATTGAACAGGTCTATAAGTTCTTGGCGCTTGTGCACATCGAGCTTCGTGTAGATGTGGCGAATGTGGCCGCGCACGGTAGTGGGCGATATGGATAACTCCTCGGCTATATAGGTGTTCGTACGCCCTCGGGCAAGATATCCGAGCACTTCGGTCTCACGCTCGGTCAGTCCATGCTGGGCGGCGAGGAATTGGCACGTTTCCTCGAAGGCGTCCGTTTCGGATTCATTGGCCGATGCCGGCGCCTGGATGGAACTGGTGGAGGCTCCTTCGCGGGTGTAAGGAGTCGCTTCATCTGCCGGGATTTTTTCGCAAGTGTAAGAGGCTGCTTCATCGGCGGCTTCGTCAGCCTTTGGAGTGTGCCCGAAAGAGGAAAGAGGCGCTTCGTTTTTTGAAACGCCTTTCTTGCGTTCGTGCCTTTTGCGGTCGCGCGAAAGCAGCACGATCGCCATGGCAAGCAGGTAGATGATGCCGCACGAAAGCACAAGAAACCTCACGGTGGAGGATGCTTGCTCAATATGCGGGCCGCCGAATGCGCTGCCCACGACGAGAGATGCAAACAGAGAAAACTTGGCGCACCCCGTAGTCAGGGCAAACAGTGCGTAGCTCGATACACCGAAGCGATTCGCGGCATAGGCGACCTGGTATACCACAAGCAGCGCCACGAAATCGTAGCTTACCAGCAGCATGGTGCTGAACAGGCGCGAGTAGCCTTCGCTCATAAAGGGGACGAAGACCACCATGGCCGCCAAGATGGGAAACGCGATGCGAAATGTCGCGGAAGCGGCGGGAATGCGCCGCGCGACGAGCAATGCCACGCAGAAGAGCACGGAGGCGATGGTCATGGCCATGCCGGGAACAAGCGCGGCGCCGGCGAATTCCATGGAAGCCGCTAGCATGAAGCTGTTGATGAGTCCGATGACCGCTTCGAGTGCGCAGAGCGCGAGCAGAGCGTCGCCTATTTCGTTCATCGCTTTACGACGGGCTTCGGCGTAAGGGCGTGCCGGAATGGGCTCGAAGGATTCGTCTGTGCGCAGACGGCGACGGGTCTCTTGCAAGCAGAGCGCGCTGCATACCAAAAACGCAATGGTAAGAACAGGCGTCAGGGAGCCATTTGCGGGGGAAAGGGTGTATTGCAAGGCCGAGCTGGCAAGCGAAGCGCAGCCGATGTGAACGATCGCTTTCGTTGGATTCTCCATGGCGAATATCTCGATCCACGACAGCTTCATGGCGATCGACCCGATTGAGAAAACGGCCACGGACAGCCCGAGCGTCCACTGCTGGGGAACGAGGTCGCCAAGATTCGTGGTCGCTAGGAGCATGCCGACGATCAAAACGGCGGCGGCGGGCCACAGGGGCATGGAAAACCGCGGCAGGTTTTTAAAGGAACTCAGCAGCGCAATCGCAAGTGCGCAAACCGCCGTGGCGAATGCGGACGCCATGTTGAACGTTACATCCGTCATGAAGATGAACGATCCGTCTGTCTGAGAGAAATGGGAGAGGTATATGGAAGAATTCGCGGACCGAAAAAGCCCGTATCCCATGACGACGAGCGCGCCGAAGACGAGCGAGGCATGGTGCGGCGTGCGCGCAGCGGCGTCGTTCGACATAAGATTCCCCTCCCTGTTGTGTACGACGTATTGTAGCGGTTAGTCCATTGCGCAGGTACTGTTTCGAATCCTCGCGCGATGCCCTCTTCGACAGATTGGGTGGAAATACGCATTTTCTTTATCCTGAACTGGCGCAACGGTGAAACAGTCCATTTTGTACGGTTCGCCTTCTGGCCGAAAAAGCCATGATGGAGACAACGACGCGGGGAAGCGTCGAAGCGTACCGAGGAGGGAAACTATGGATACTACGCTTAATCGTCGTAATTTTCTGAAAGGTGCTTTGGCATCCGGCGCAGTTCTTATGGCGGGCGGCGCGCTTGCAGGCTGCGCCTCCGAAGGCGGCAATTCCGGCGACACCGTCGTCGGCTTTGCTCCGGTTGAATTCGCCGAAGAAACCGACGTGTTGATTATCGGCACTGGCATCGCCGGCCTTTCCGCTGCGATGGATCCGGTCGAGGCGGGCTACAAGGTTACGCTCGCCGACAAGCGCGATACCTATGGCGGCGAAAGCTTCATGGCGTGCGGCGTTATGAATGTTTCCGGTTCTGAAATGCAGAAGCGAGCCGGCATCGAGGGCAGCGTCGAAGAGAAGTGGGAAAAGTACGCTCCCGTTCTTGAGAAAAAGGGCGAGACCGACGACATGGAGTACAAGAAGAACGTCTATCTGGGCCAGACCGAGTGGGCGAACCGTGTTGAGGCCGATTACGGCGCGCAGTTCCAGCCGCTTGAGGCCTATAAAGACACCGGGGCTCCTACGTCCATGCTGCTTCCGCTGAACGGCATCGGCGACATGACCTCTGTTCTTACGCCGCTTATCAACGGTCTCCAGGACAAAGGCGCCACGGTCGAGCTGAACCGCAAAGCGACCAACTTCATCGTCGATTCCGAAGGAACCGTCATTGGCGTTCGCTTCGTCGACTCCAAGACCGACAAAATCATAGACGTGAAGGCGAAGAAAATCGTCTTGGCTACGGGCGGTTTTTCCTGCAACCAGGTTATGGTTTCCGAATATATGCCGCAGCAGGCAGAGCTCTGCCCGCTGACGGTGTATTCCATGGGAGAGGGTCACGAGCTCGGTCGCTCCATCGGAGGCGTATATGCCCATATGGACATGGATTCCAACCGCATGAGCGACCTTGCGCAGGTTACGGTATGGGGCTATTTTGGCCGCAACGTGCAGGTAAGCCCGATGGGCCGTCGCTTCATCAAGGAAGACCAGTCCCATGACACGCCCGATGCCTGTGCGGAGCTGGGCTTGGGCTTTTGGTGGACCATCTTCGACAATCAGCTCATCGAGGGGTCTCAGGCGTGGAATGTCGAGATGAACATGAAGGCTCACGAGGATCGTCTGGTCGGCCCCTGCAATACGCTCGACGAGCTCGCGCAGGCCATGGACGTTCCCGCCGAAAACCTCAAGGCCACCTTCGCCGAATACGACGGCTACGTGGATGCGGGCGAGGATGCGGCGTTCGGCAAAAAACTCTTCCTCGAGAAGCTTGAAGCTCCCTACTATGCGCTCAAGCATTTCCCGTTCCGCTACAAGACGCATGGTGGCTTGAAGATTGCAACCGACAGCCAGCTTGTCGACAATCAGGGCAATCCGATTGCGAACGTGTATTGCTGTGGGTCTACCACCCCGGACACGGGCAGCGACCTTTCCCCGAATGCGGGTTCCGGCCTTATAACGGGCAAGGCCGTCGTTGCTTCGCTTCAGTCCGAGCAGGCATAGGCCGTCCGGTCTTGCATGCGGCTTCTTTGCTTTGACGAATCGCCTGCTTCGAACCGATGCATTGCTGCATAAGGGGCACAGGCGCAAATCGACTTCATGGGCGTACCTCCTCCCTTCGCCCGCAACGAAAAAGGCTCCGAGTTTTCGGAGCCTTTGTTGCGATAGCGAGGTTGTACGCGGCGAAGCTACGCGATTGCATTACCGATGAGCGCACCGACAATGCCTGCGATCAAGCCGATAACGGCCGAGCACCCGACGCTTGCGATGACGGTGCGTGCGTCAACGCCGAAACGCGCCTCGATCGACCCGAGGAGGCTTGCGTCTTTTCCGGGGATTTTCGTCTGTGCCACATTCCCCATCACGGCGTTGCGTCCAAGATCGGCAATGCCGAAGAAGAAAAACCCTTCTCCGACCTCGGCGCCTTCTATCATGCCTTTGCACGCGAGGGAGCGGTATAGCTCGCAATACTCATGGTCGAAGGAGTTTTCCTCGCCCGTAGGGCAGAGGTGGCGAAACGCGGCAAGCGTCACGTCTTCGCCGTTGCTTTCGGCGGAAACGAGCATTTCGAGCTCGCTGTATTCTTCGGGCGTCAGGGCGATGCTGTACTGCAGGGCGTCTGCTTCCGTATTGACGGCGACGGGGCCGCCTGCGATTTCGTTGATATCTGCTTCAGGCATGGATCCTCCTTGGTTCACGCCTATTTTACCAGGTTGTTTTGGCGCGCTTCGCTTCTTCCCGCAATGGCGGATTGTGTGTCGTAATAAACATATCTACCGTTCGTCTCCTTCGGTATGCCGTCTCCCGCCGCATGCTTACCGTTTCCGTGAACAGGAGGCAAAGCTGTTCCTTCTTCCCTTACACTTGGCCTTGTCGCATGTCTTGATTCGAATGCGATTCCACGGATGAGACCTTTTCAAGGAGGAATGTCATGCCCAAGATCACTCGTGATCAGGTGAAGGTGCCCGTCGACGTAGCGCCCGAGGCCCGCGAAACGTACATCGACAACTACATGGCCGCCACGCGCGAAACCGGTCGTTTGATGCTGTTCGCATGCGATCAGAAGGTGGAGCATCTCAATGGCGATTTCTACGGTGAAGGAATCGATCCCGCCGACCTCGATCCCGAGCATCTGTTCAAAATCGGATCCCAGGGCGTTTGCGGCGTTTTGGCCGGCCAGCGCGGTCTGATCGCTCGCTATGCGGCTGACTATCCCGAAATCAATTATCTGGTCAAGATGAATTCCAAGACCAACCTGGTCAAGACCGCTCAGGATGATCCCTATAGCCCCCAGCTGCATGATCTCGAGGCCGTTCTTGCCATGCGCGAAGCCGGCGTCAACGTTGTCGGTCTTGGTTACACCCTGTATCTGGGCAGCGAATACGAGGCAACTATGATGGCGGAAGCGGGCCAGCTCATCGCCGAGGCTCATGCTGCAGGCCTGATTGTCGTTCTGTGGATTTATCCTCGCGGCAAGGCTGTTACCGACGAGAAGGCTCCTGCTCTGATCGCCGGTGCTGCAGGTGTTGCTCTGTGCCTGGGCGCTGACTTCGTCAAGGTTAATCCTCCCAAGGCAAGCGACGAGGCAACCTCTGCCGAAAATCTCAAGATTGCCGCTACCGCAGCAGGCCGCACCGGCTTGGTATGCGCAGGCGGCTCCACCGTTGATGCGGAAACCTTCCTTACTCAGCTGCATGACCAGATTCACATCGGCGGCGCTTGCGGCAATGCAACCGGCCGCAACATTCATCAGCGCAGCCTGGATGAGGCGGTTCGCCTGACCAAGGCCATTTCTGCCATTACGTTGGCAGATTACGAAGTCGCCGATGCTTTGGCTGTGTTCAACGGCGAAAAGGATTTCGCTCTGTAGAAAAAAGCGAGTTATTCGTCGGCTGCTCGGTGCGTATGAAATTAGTAGAAGCGAGGTTCCATCCGGGGCCTCGCTTTTTTAATTGCTGCGGGTTGAGGCAAGGGTGGAATACAGCGCAACGACCAAAATGATGGCGCCGCCGATGACCTCGCGAATGCCGGGAATCTCGCCAAGGAACAAAAGGGCGGCCACGACACCGTATACCGATTCGAGTCCGGTGATAATGCCTGCGGTGCGCACCTTGACGGTACGCAATCCTCCAATGAAGAGGGTGTGGGCAATTGCCGTAAACACGATGCCCATAATGGCGAGCATGCCGATATCGAGAGCGGTGAAAGACGGCTTGAGCACGAACAAGGCGGGAAGAAGCACCACGGTGGCCGTGGCCTGTTCGTAAAACGATACGAGCGAAGCGGGGTAGCCGCTGGAGAACTTCCTATTGGCTAGCGAGAGAAGCGCGTAGGTGAACGCGCTGAGCAGCCCCCATAAAACGCCCTGAGCCATAGAGCCTTCCAGGCTGAAATCATCCACGATGCAAGCGACGCCTCCAAGCATGACCAGCGCGCACACGATGTCCGATGCGCGCATCTTTTCGTGAAAAAGAAGAGGCTCGAGCACGGCGCTGAACAGCGGGAACGTTGCAAGGGTAAGTGTTCCTACGGCCACGGTTGAAACTTGGATCGATTGCATGAAGCCTGTCCAATGTATGGCAAGAATGATGCCTGCGAAGACGATGAGCGCGTAGTCGCCTCGTGTTTTCAGGGCGAATTTCTGTCGTTTGACGGTAAGGTAGGCCCCGAGAAATGCCGACGAGAAAAATGTGCGTCCCAGAACAAGAATAATGGCCGGCAGAGCGACGACCTTGGCGAAAAGGCCCACGAGGCCGAAGAGCAATACTGCAACGTGCGTGGCTATGAGGCCGCTGTTTTTCGCAATCCACCCGGATGCGTCTTTTTCGATCGGCGCTTCGGAGCCCTGTCTATTCGTGCGCTCTTTTTCGAGCATTACAATCTCCTCCTGCAACCGATTTCATTTTGTTTCTCGCTCATCATACAATGCTGCTGGAATTTCGCGTACGCCGAGCTTTCGGCAGTCTGTTTCGCGTGTTTGCGAACTGTCGGAGGGCGGGTATGATGGACGAAGGCAACTTCACGAAGAAACGGAGGCGTGCTCATGATCGAGCTTTCCGACGACAAGATTCTGTATGCATTCTCGAAAGACCTGGAGCCTGCTCTGACGGTGAAATCGGGCGAGACGGTGCGCGTGCGCACGAAAGATTGCTTCGGTAATCAGGTTCAGACCCCCGAAGACGAGCTGGATAGCATCGACTGGGATGCCATCAATCCCGCGACGGGTCCGATTTATGTGGAAGGCGCCGTGGCGGGAGGCTCGCTGAAGGTTCGTATCGACGCGATCGAATTCGACGGCCAGACGGCGAGCTGCACGGGCAAAGACGAGGGCGTTTACGGCGATAAGCTGGAGTGCTGGAGCACTCGTTTGTGCAAAATAGAAGGAGACGAGTTGGTGTGGGATGATAAGGTCCGTCTGCCGCTTACTCCGATGATTGGCGTTATAGGCGTTGCCCCTGCAGGCGATCCAGTAAACTGCGGAACCCCCGGCGTTCATGGCGGCAACATGGATAACACGAAAATCGCCCCAGGCGCAACGCTATATTTCCCCGTGGCCGTCGACGGCGCGCTGTTCGGGTGCGGTGATATGCACGCGGTCATGGGCGATGGGGAGGTCAGTGTTTCCGGCGCCGAGGCCGCGGGCCATGCCACGGTTACGTTGACTGCTTTGCCCGATCTTTCCATCGATACACCCCTGATTGAGAATGAGACCGAATTCGGCGTCATCTACTCCGCTGAAACGCTGGATGCCGCTGCTGACGGCGCGGTGCATCGTATGGTCGATCTGGTTTCCGATCGCACGGGCAAAGATTCCGCTGAGCTCGTGATGCTGTTCAGCCTGTGCGGCAATGTCGAAGTGTGCCAGATGGTCGACCCTGAAAAGACCGTGCGTTTCATGGTGCCAAAGCACGTTCTCGATTCGTATGGTTTCGAACTGTAGATTGTTCGATTGGTTTGCAGGTTGCTTACGGAGTTCTTCTTTCTGTAGGCAACCTGCTTCATTATAGGCGATAAGCTACTATAAGCTAGTTAGTATAATTTAGAAACTCATAGAAGGGTCTCCACGAAGGTGAGCCTATTCCAAGCTCAGACAGTAGCTGTAATAATGCAGCTATGAAAAAGTAAATAAGTTACTAAAGGAAAGTAAGATGCATTTTAAGAGCACATCGGTCGAAGAAACCAGAAAGCTTGCTTTCGGCATGGCGCAGAAGGCTCAACCAGGGGATGTCATTCTGCTTACCGGTGACCTCGGTGCGGGAAAGACCCATTTCACGCAGGGGTTTGCGTGCGGCCTTGGCATGAACGAGGTACCGACGAGTCCTACGTTCAACCTGGTATGCGAATATCACGACGGGCGTCTTCCCCTATATCATTTCGACCTATACCGTCTTGAGGACGCGACGGAGCTTGATGATATCGACTATTACGCCATTATCGAGGGAGACGGAGTTTCCCTGGTGGAATGGGGGAATAAGTTCGAGGAAGCGGCTCCTGACGACTATCTGCTGCTTGATTTTTCTGTTGATGAGCATGGCGCGCGTGAAATCGAAGCTACCGCCTTCGGAATGCGTTCCCAGAATCTTCTTTCCTGACCGTGCTTTCGCGAAAAGGGCACTCGAAATCGGACGCAATTTTGTTCTATAGGCCAAAAAGAAAAGAAGCCGGCGCTTGAGAGATGAGCCGGCTTCTTTTTTGCACATGATCCGGAGTGGCTGCTAGGCTTCTTCGTCTTCCTTGACCACCAAGACGTCGCAGCGCAGGTTACGGATGAGATACGTGGAGACGCTGCCCACGAAAACGTATTTGATGTTAGAGAGTCCGCGTTCTCCGCAGATAACCAGGTCAGGATGGTACGGCTCGATAATCTGCTCGCTCAGGGTTTCGGTGATGCGACCGGCTTTAACCACCACTTGCACCTCGGGGATGTTGGGGTTGTTGCGGGCCTTTTCGAGCAGGTCGGCAATTGATTCCTCGAGTTTCGCTTTCATGTCGGCAGCGAGCGCTGCAAAGTCGGTGCCGGCTGCTTCGTAGGGGACCGAGTCAACCACGTGGCCGAACATCAGCGCGGCGTGGGTGTCGGCTGCGAGTTCGATGGCACGCTCGGCAACCATGTTCTGGGTCTGTCCTCCATCGAGCGCGGCGAAAATGCGTTTGTACTGCTTTGCCATGATAACTCCTGACTTTGGGATAATTCCAAGTTTTTGGAATCAGCCTCATTGTACCACTGGGTGCGTTCCTCTTAGGAAACGGTCGGGCTACGGCGATGCACGCTTGTTGACGGGTCTAGGCTTCCACGTTCGCTTCTGCCTGGGAGAACATCGCGTCAACCTGGTCGATGTCTTCTTGCGTCGTGGCCCACGAGCACGTCATACGCACGACGGTGTGCTCGCTGTCGGGACGGGAGATTTCGTCGGCATCGAAGGCGTGCATGAAATCCTGCGCAACGTGGTTTTCAAGAAGAAGGAATTGCTGGTTGGTGGGAGAGTCGCTGATGAAGCTGTCGAACCCATGGCGTTTCAGGACTTCTTTAAGGCGCGCGGCCATGGCGTTTGAGTGGCGTCCGAGCGAGAGATAGAGAGGTTCGTCTTCAAACGCTTCTTCAACGCCTGCCTGTGCGCCCGTGGCCGAAAAGAGCGCATCGAACTGTGCGCCAAGGAGGCGTCCCTTCGCCATGACGGCGCCTTTTTGTTTCATGATGTAGCGGAAATCACGCTGGATGTCGGGATTTCTCACAACGATTGCCTCTCCGAAGAGGGCGCCGTTCTTCGTGCCTCCTATGGTGAAGATGTCTGCGGCGGCGCATATGTCCGCAAGCGTGACGTCGCAGTCTTTCGAGGTCAAGCCTACGGCAAGGCGGGCTCCATCTATAAAGAGCAGAAGGTCTTTGCTGGTTGCGTATGAGCGAAGGGCGGTAAGTTCGCTCAACGAAAGCACAAGACCCGTTTCGGTGGCGAAGGAGACGTAGAGCAGCCGTGGCTTTACCATATGGAAGTTACGGCCGTATTCGTGCTCTTTCATGACGGCGTCGATTCCGGCAACGCTCAGCATGCCGTCGGCGTCGTCGGTGACGAGCACTTTGTGCCCGCATGCTTCGATCGCTCCGGTCTCATGCACGTTTATATGCGCATCGGGCGCCGCTATCGCGCATTCGTGCGGGCGAAGGGACGCGGCGATGCTGACGAGGTTTGCCATGGTGCCACCTGCGACGAATTCGACCTGTAAAGCGGCGGGGATGATTCCTGCGCTGCGCAGGGTTCCTTTGTTGTCGCTGCGCACGATAGCGCTGCGAATCGCCGATCGGCCTTTTTTGCAGAGATTGTCCTCGGTGTATCCGATGTACTGCTCGTTGTTTGTTTGCACGATGCGCTCTAGAACGAAGGGGTGCGCGCCTTCCATGTAGTCGTTGCGAAAGCTGTGCATGCGGGTGCCTTTCCTTGGATGGTCGGTATGCGATCTGTTTTAAGCGGTTCTGATTACTTTAAGATACCAGCATATTATTTGTAATCTACCTCCAAAGATAAATGGTTGGTTTTTCTAAAATACCGCAGGTAGAGGGTCGAAAATGAAAGAAAGAGTGCTAAAATGCTCCAAAGCAGCTGCAAAAGCGCTGTCTTTTGTGATGCCAAAATGAATTTTGTCCGAGGGATAAAAAGTTTGGTAAAATAATCAGCTGCTGCTTGGCAAAGATGAGTGAAGAAGGAAGATTCTTGGCAAAAGAAGACGTCATCGAACTTGAGGGTAAGGTTCTCGAAGCGCTCCCGAATGCAATGTTTAAGGTGGAGCTCGAAAACGGCCATCAGATTTTGGCGCATATTTCCGGCAAAATGCGCATGCACTACATCAAAATTCTGCCGGGCGACAAAGTTACCGTTGAGCTGTCTGTGTATGACTTGTCTCGCGGTCGTATTACCTATCGTTCCAAATAGCTGCACCCTGCCCGTCATTTCGAGGGTTTCAAGGGTGCATTACTGCGCTTAAAAGTGCAGCGGCCGCATGTCCGACACATAGCAATATGACAACTATCGCCTGCGGCTGGGCGTGTTGCATAGAGTAAAAGAAAACAAAAGGTTCCCCTACGGCTGAACCGTCGGCCAAGGGAAGCCGCACATTCTAAGGAGACGAAAATGAAGGTCCGTCCTTCGGTCAAGAAAATGTGCGACAAGTGCAAAATCATTCGACGCCATGGCAAGGTGCTCGTGATCTGCGAGAACCCCCGTCATAAGCAGCGTCAGGGTTAAGAGAGGAAGGCTAGCTAAACTATGGCACGTCTTTTTGGTGTCGACCTCCCTCGCGAGAAGCGCATTGAGATCGGCTTGACTTACATCTACGGTATCGGCAACACCACCGCAAAAAAGATTATCGCTGAGACTGGCATCGACCCGGATGTCCGCGTGAAGGACATCTCCGAGGACGATCTCCAGAAAATCCGCGAATACATCGACAAGAACCTCACCGTCGAGGGCGACCTTCATCGCGAGGTTTCTCAGAACGTTAAGCGCCTTATGGAAATCGGCTGCTACCGTGGCCTGCGTCACCGCAAGGGTCTTCCTGTTCGCGGTCAGCGCACCCACACCAACGCTCGTACCCGCAAGGGTCCCAAGCGTCAAATCGGCGGCAAGAAGAAGTAGGGGTTTTGACACATGGCTAAGAAGAACGTTCGTACGCGCATCAAGCGCTCCGAGCGCAAGAACATTGCGGTCGGTCAGGCTCATATCAAGAGCACCTTCAACAACACCATCGTTTCTATCACCGATCCTCAGGGTAACGTGATTTCCTGGAATTCTGCAGGCACCGTGGGCTTCAAAGGCTCCCGCAAGTCTACCCCCTTTGCTGCGCAGATGGCTGCCGAGCAGGCTGCTAAGACCGCTATGGAGCATGGCCTGAAGAAGGTCAGCGTTTTCGTGAAAGGCCCCGGCTCTGGTCGCGAGACCGCTATCCGCTCTCTGCAGGCTGCAGGCCTCGAAGTGGCAAGCATCCAGGATTGCACCCCCATCCCGCACAACGGCTGCCGTCAGTGCAAGCGCCGTCGCGTGTAGTTCAGAAAGGATCGAATCATTATGGCAATCAATAGGACTCCGGTTCTTAAGCGCTGCCGCCAGCTCGGTATTGATCCGGTTGTGCTGGGCTACAGCAGCAAGAAAGAATCTATCCGTCAGCCCAAGCGCCGTCGCAAGGAAAGCGAATACGGCATGCAGCTTCGCGAGAAGCAGAAGGCCAAGTTCATCTATGGCGTTCTCGAGAAGCAGTTCCGTGGCTACTTCAAGCAGGCTAAGCGCCAGCAGGGCATTACCGGCGAGAACCTCATGCGTATCCTCGAGTCTCGTCTCGACAATGTCGTGTTCCGCCTGGGCTTCGCTCGCACCCGCAAGGAAGCTCGCCAGACTGTGACCCATGGTCATATCCTGGTGAACGGTCGTCGCGTTGACATTCCGTCTTTCCGCGTCCGTCCTGGCGACCTCGTTTCCGTTGCCCCCAAGGCAAAGGAAATGCTCGTCATCAAGAGCGCTCTCGTCTCCAACGAGCGTATGCAGGTTCCTGCATGGCTCGAAGTTGACATCGAGAAGCTGCAGGGCAGCGTGCTCTCCCTTCCCAACCGTGATCAGATCGACCTGGATATCAACGAGCAGCTTATCGTCGAGCTCTACTCTAAGTAATAACCAGCGGCTGATTAGGAGGCTTACAAACTATGGCAGAGTTCATGAGGCCAACCGTCACAACCGAAGAAGTGAACGATACCGTCGCTCGCTTCATCGTAGAGCCGCTTGAGCGTGGTTTCGGATATACGCTGGGCAATTGCATGCGTCGCGTGCTTCTGTCCTCTCTCGATGGTGCGAAGGCTACCGCTATTCAGATCGAAGGCGTGCAGCATGAGTTCACCACCGCTGAGGGTGTTATCGAAGATGTCACCGATATCGTCCTGAACGTAAAGGGCCTTGTTTTCTCGGCCCTTTCCGAGGACTACACCGAGGCGACCGCGACCATTTCCGTCGAGGGTCCCTGCACGGTAACCGGTGCTGACATCAAGGTGCCCGCCGAGTTCACGCTCGTCAATCCTGAGCATGTTATCGCCACTGTCGCCGATGGCGGTACGTTGAACATGAGCATTCGCATCGGTGTTGGTCGCGGGTATGTTTCGGCCGAGCGCAACAAGCGCACCGAAGATCCTATCGGCATCATTCATGTGGACAGCCTGTTCTCCCCGGTGCGTCGCTGCACGCTTGCTGTCAGCGATACGCGCGTGGGCCAGCGCACCGACTTCGACAAGCTGGTTCTTGAGGTCGAGACTGACGGTTCCATCGTTCCTAATGAGGCGGTGTGCCGTGCGGCCAATATCATCAACCAGTACATGGGCGCATTCTTGACCCTGGCTGATATTGCAGACGAAGAAGAGGGCGAGATTCCTTCTATCTTCGCTCCCGAAGGCCAGGAGGCGAATGCGGAGCTCGATAAGCAGATCGAGGATTTGGACCTTTCCGTCCGTTCCTACAACTGTCTGAAGCGCGCGGGCATTCACTCCGTGCGTCAGCTGGTCGAGTTCTCTGAGAATGACTTGCTCAATATCCGTAACTTTGGTGCGAAGTCCATTGAAGAGGTCAAAGACAAGCTGATCTCCATGGACCTCAATTTGAAGCAATAATAGGAGATACACGATGAGGCATTACAAGAAGGGCCGCAAGCTGGGTACTGACGCTTCCCATACTAAGGCCATGAAGAGGTCCTTGGTGAAGTCGCTGTTCCTCAACGACCGCATCAAGACCATCGAGTCTCGTGCCAAGGAGATTCGTCCCGACGTGGACAAGATCATTACCTGGGCAAAGAAGGGCGACCTGCACTCCCGTCGTCTTGCCATTGCTGCTCTCGGCAATGACAAAGAGCTCGTTCGCGAGATTTTCGAGAAGGTCGCGCAGGGCATGTTCGCCGACCGTCAGGGTGGCTACACCCGCATCATGAAGCTTGGTCCCCGCAAGGGTGACAATGCTCCCATGGTCATCATGGAGCTCGTGACCGAGCCCGTCCAGAAGAAGACCGCTGAAGCTCCTGCCGAGAAGGCTGAGCCGAAGAAGGTTGAAGCTCCCGCCGAGGAAGCAAAGGCTGAGGAGGTTGTCGAGGAAGCTGCTGAGGCTACCGAGGCTCCTGCAGAAGAGGCCGAAGAGAAGAAGGCTGAATAACCTTATTTTCTTGCAAGGAAACGCCGTCCTGTCCAGGGCGGCGTTTTTTTGTATGCATGCTGTAGACATGCGTTTGATGGTTCTCGATGGGCTTCGACGGGGCGTAGCAAGTTGTCAACGTGTCGAATTCATCCTTCGACTCAACTTCTGCCGTGGTAGGATGAAGTTGTCCAATGAACAGGGGCAACAGAGGGGTTTGCGCAGATGCGCATAATCCCCGGTACGAAGGGGGCGCCATGTCCGAACTGGGAAAAATCATCAACGAAGCTATTGATAAAGCGCAGGAATTCGCTGGAGAGCTGAAAGATGCGAACGATAAGATCATCGACGCAATTCAAGAGCAGGCTCCGGCTGTCGTCGAAAGCGCGCGTGCGAAAACCGAAGAGCTTGCCAACGCCGCTCATGATAATTTTCCTGGGATGGTCGACGAAGCTAAGGCTGCGGCAGAAAAAGCCATGGATGCATCCAAGCAGGCGGCCGAGCATGTGATGGATGCTACTTCTCACATTGCTGATAAATCCGTTGAAACGGCGAAGGAAATGGGCGATCGTGCTGCTGAAGCCGCAAAGACGACGGTAGAGCGCATTTCGAAAAAAGACGATACGGCTGAATAGCCGAATAGCTTTTATTTGTCGGGAAACGGGCGCAAGTTTTTTCTTGCGTCCGTTTTTTGTGCAGGTTCTTCAAAGGCTTTCGTGCGTGTCTTGATGTTTGATGGAGGGTATCAGCAGGCCCGTGTGGCTCGCATATACTGAAGGGCATGTCATTGCGTCCAAACAACGTATCCCTTCGTATTGATGCGCGTATCGCCATCGCGCTGGCGTTCGTGTACTCCATCGCGCTGTTTTTAGCGGATTCGTGGATGGCTCTCGGGATTTTTGCTATTGGCCTCTTCGTGGTTCTTGCTGCAGCTCGCGTTTCGTTCGTCAAGGTGATGCGCGGCATGGTGCCGCTGCTGCTCATTCTGGCGTTTACGGTAGTGGCTCATATTCCCCAGGGGATCGCCGAAGGTTTTTTCTACGCGTTCCGCATTTTTCTCCTTGCCGTTGCAACGTTGTCGGTGGCTTTTTCCTACGATGATACCTGCCTTGTACGAGCGTTTGCGTTCTTTCTTTCTCCGCTTCGAAAAGTGCACGTACCCGTTGATGATATTGCCACAATGTTTTCTATCGCCCTGAGGTTCATTCCCGTGAGCATGGACGAATTCCAGAGGGTTTCATCGGCTCAGCGTGCGCGAGGCGCGAATCTTGACGAAGGCGGCGTGATCGAGCGCGTCAAGAACTGGGGGAGCGTTTTGGTGCCGATGCTCGTGGGGCTGTTTCACAGAGCCGGCGTGCTGGCCCAGGCGATGGAGGCTCGTTGTTACGGGGGATGCTCTCGTCGAACGAGCTTGCATGGAGACGAAAATCTCGGTGCCGCTGCCGTTGCGCTCACGCTCCTTCTATGCGCTGCCATCGTTTCGGCGGCGTTGCTGCTATAGCGTTGTTGCCATAGCTTGCAAGTGTCGAAGGGGTACCCGTGCGTATGGAACCGCCTTCTTGCCTTGCCTCATTCGCTTGCTGTCTCGTTACCACCGCTCGCTTTGCGCTCGATGCCGCTTGCTGTAAATCCTGATACAATCGCTCTGTTCATGCGGCATGCGAATTGCTGCCGCTTCAAAAGGCGGCAACCATACTGCTCTTGCCGTTTCAACCGAAAGAGGAGGCAATCTTCATGAGCATCATCTTCGACGTGTACGGTCGCGAAGTTCTGGATTCCCGCGGTAATCCGACCGTAGAGGTGGAAGTCACGCTGGACGACGGCTCGTTTGCCCGCGCTATCGTTCCGTCTGGTGCATCTACGGGCGCATTCGAGGCGGTTGAACTGCGCGATGGCGAAGTCGACCGTTATCTGGGCAAGGGCGTTACCAAGGCCGTCGCCCATGTGAATGAAGAAATCGCAGATGCCGTTATTGGCATGGATGCAACCGACCAGCGTTCTCTCGATGCCGAGATGATCGACCTGGATGGCACTCCGAACAAGGGCCGCTTGGGCGCAAACGCCATCCTGGGCGTTTCCTTGGCCGCTGCTCGGGCCGCTGCGGAATCCGTCGAACTTCCGCTGTACCGCTATGTCGGCGGCGTGAATGCCAACGTGCTTCCCACTCCGATGATGAACATTCTCAACGGCGGCGTGCATGCTGATAACAACGTTGACTTCCAGGAGTTCATGATTATGCCCGTGGGCGCTCCCACTTTTGCTGAGGGCCTGCGCTGGTGCGCCGAAATCTACCACACCCTGAAGAAGGTTCTGCATGATGCGGGCCTCGGCGGCGGCGTGGGCGACGAAGGCGGTTTTGCTCCGAATCTCAAGACCAACGAAGAGCCTTTGAAATACATCTCCGAAGCATGTGAGAAGGCGGGTTATAAGCCGGGCGTCGACATCATGTTCGCCATGGACCCCGCTTCCACCGAATATTACGATGCGGAACGCGGCGTGTACGTCCTGGCTGGTGAGGGCGTTGAATACACCAGCGAGGAAATGGTCGATTACTGGGAGAAGCTCGTCGACAAGTACCCCATCATCTCCATCGAAGACGGTATGGCCGAGGAAGACTGGGACGGCTGGAAGCTTCTGACCGATCGCATCGGCGATCGCGTCCAGCTGGTTGGCGACGACCTCTTCGTCACCAATTCCGAGCGCCTGAAGAAAGGTATCGAGCTTGGCGTTGCTAACGCCATTCTGGTCAAGGTGAACCAGATCGGCAGCCTGACCGAGGCTATGGAGGCCATTCAGATGGCAAAGCAGGCCGGTTATGCATGCGTTATGAGCCATCGCTCCGGCGAGTCCGAAGACACCACCATCGCCGACCTTTCCGTCGCGTGCAATGCGGGCCAGATTAAGACCGGCGCACCGTGCCGTTCCGACCGCATTGCCAAGTACAACCAGCTCATCCGCATCGAGGAAGAGCTCGCCGACGCGGGCCAGTATGCCGGCATGAACGCGTTCTACAACATCAAGCGTTAACTCGGCGCCCCTATTGAAACGTGAAGCCGCCTGCAAGCCCTGGTGCTCGCAGGCGGCTTTTGCGTGTGGGTACGAAACGGGGGTCGCAGTGCTTCACACGACCTCGTGTGGACGCGGGACGGGGGCGCTGCGCTCGACCGTCCATAGCGCCTCCGTATGCTTATTCCTCTTCGAGATTCAACCTGTTGATGCGATCGATCAGGTCGTCGCCCCGTTCGCGGAACAACAGTTTTTCGTTGTGGGCGAAGTAACGTTCGCAGCCGTGGTCGTTGATGAATGCCATGCTATAGCGGTTGACGGACAGGTCGGTTACCAGCAACAGCATTTCCTGGCCGTCGCCGAATGCTTCTTCGACGAAGCGGAATACGTTGTCGAGCCCGCGCGCTGCACGGTCCAAGCGGCCATCGAGCGCGTCGAGCATTTCTTCGAATTCCGCTTTGATGTCGTCGAAGGAAAGCGCGGAGCCCTCGGTGTTGCGCACGGCGGCTTCAAGGAGTCCTGCTGCGCGTTCGTAGGAAAGCTTCTTATCGGAGCTAAGCAGCCCCGCCGTTTTTTCGATGCCTGCCTTTTTACGAATTTCAGCAGCAGCTTTTTGCGCCAGATCGCGCGCGTCTTCCGTTGCGTCTTCGGCCATGCGGTCACGCAATGCCGCAAGCTGTTCATGCGTGAACGCGACGGCTTTTTCCTCGGAGACGGCTTCGCGGACAACGCCGATCAGCGCATCGGTAATCAGACCCATAAGCGATACACGCTCGTCAAACCCCGCTTCCTGTGCACGCTCCACGATACCCTGGTCGAACGTGCCTTCTACGATGCGGTCGATTTGGTAATCGGAGCGGTATTTCGTGAACAGCTCGTAGTAGACGGAGAAATGCTTAGCAATTTCAGGGCTTTGGACGTACTGTCCGATAAGGAGGTCGTCGACGGGCAGATTCTGCTCCTCGTAGAGCTTGATGATGGAGGAAAGGTCGTCCCAGCCACGCGCCGTGACGAAGGACATGCCGTCGACTGTGGTCTCTACATGGTAGAAGTGCCCCTGCTCGATATCGAGATACGTGAGCACGGCGGGATGTACCCCCGTTTCGACGGCGTAGTCGCGCCATGCGGTGTAATCGGGGTCGACGTCGATGCGCTTCAGACGGTCCCATGTTGCCATATCGAAGTCATGCACGGTGCGGTTGTACTCTGGGGGATTGCCCGCCGTCACGACGATCCAGCCATCGGGCACTCGATGGCGGCCGAAGACCTTATACTGCAGGAACTGCAGCATGGCAGGGGTCAGCGTCTCGGAGACGCAGTTGATTTCGTCGAGGAAGAGGATGCCTTCTTTCTTGCCGGTGGCCTCCATGGTTTCGTATACCGACGCGATGATTTCGCTCATGGTGTATTCGGAGACGTCGTACTCTTCGCCGCCGTAGGTCTTGTGCGAAATGAAAGGCAGGCCAAGGGCGCTTTGGCGCGTGTGATGCGTCATGGAGTAGGCGACGAAGCCCACTTCGAGCTCTTGTGCGATTTGCTCCATGATGGCGGTTTTGCCGATGCCGGGCGCGCCGATCAGGAAAACGGGACGCTGCCTGTTGACGGAGAGGCGATACTCTCCGAATTCGTCTTTGGCGAAATATGCCTTCATGGATCGTTCGATCTGCTGTTTTGCTTGTCTGATGTTCATGATTCCTCCCGTTGCGCCGCAGGCTTCGTTGCGAACCGCGCGTCTTGTGCGTTGACGCCATTCCCCTTGTCGTCGAAGACGCGCTCGAAGCGTTAGCGGCTGTTCACTTCGCTGACGTTTCTATTCTTCAATCAATGCTGTTTCTTCAAGGACGACTTTGATCGCCCACACGGGCATTTCAACGCCGGTATCGTCTTCCACGAGGACGAACGCCGCCGGATAATCCGGTTTTCGCGCAGGATAGGTACCTTGTCCGTCGGTGAAATAGATCAAGCCGCCGAGCTTGGAGAAGTCGCCTCGTTCGAGCGCTTCGTCCACATAGGCGAAAACGGGGCGGAAGTCGGTGCCTCCGAGTCCCTTGATTTCGAGGTCGTCCAGATAATCATTCAGATCGCCTAGCGATGAAATGCGGGTGACGTCGGTGATCGCCGCATCGCACTGCAGGATGACTACGTTCATGTCCGAGAAAAAGCTCGTTTCGTCGGAAAGGATGGAATAGGTCTTTTCGATGAACTTGCGCACCAGCCCATCTTTGGTGGAAGATGAGGTGTCGATTGCAATGACGAAGTCGCGGATGCGTTTTTCCTCGTTGTATTCGAGCGGTTCGATCAGCGGAAGGTTCCCATAGCGCGAAAGACCATAGCAGTAGTAGACGTAATCGAATTCGTCGTCGTTGATTTTCATATGTTCGCCCATGCGGGCGAATTTGCGCAGAAATTCGCGGTAGTCGTGCTTCTCCCTGGTGACCGCCTTGAGGTTCATGGCGAGGTTGGAGCCTTCAGCGCCCCAGAGTTGCACGTAGGTGTCAAGCTGAACGCCCATTTCGTATGCGGCGTTCTTCCATTGGTCGCGCGAGCGGTCCAGATTGACCGTGTCGGCGAATCGCTCGCCGATCGCGCGCCGCGGGTCTTCGGGCGTTTCCTTCTGGGTGATTTCCTCCTGGGGAAGGCCGCGTTTGGAAGAATGGCTTTTCTTAGCGTCCTTCGCTTCTTCGGGGATATCAGTCTTGGTGCCGTCTTCGCCTGCTTTTGTCGCAGCTTGCGTGGCGCCGGTGTTGTTTTCCTCGACGTGCTTGCGTTCTTTGGCTTGGCGTCGGGCCTCTTCTTCTGCGGCCATGGCATGCCATGGGTCATGGTCGTCCACGATGAAGGCTTCGCGCATCAGTTCGACTTCTTCGTCGTCTGCGACGGTGTCCACCAAATACCGATAGATGGTTTCGGCGGTGACGATATCGAGTGCCGCCGTGATGCGGGCGATTGCGGCGCTTTGCTTCGATGCGCGTTGCGTGCGAGCGGCAGGAAGGTCGAGTTCGGAGATGACGTGTTCTACGGCTATGTCACATGCCGTGTTCCATCGCAAGGCGTCGACTTTTGGGCTGGGGTAAAGGTGCAGAAATACGTTATGCAAAATCACGTGGAGGAACCCGCGTGCTACCGAGGCGGGCTCTTCTGCGTACATACGTGCTATTTCCGCCGAATCGTAGCGGATATGGGTCCCGTCGGTGGCAAGCGTGGAGCCGGGAATGGGCAGAGGGCGCAAGCGAGCAAACGCTGCATTCATAAAGCGCACATGTACGAGTAGTGCGTTTTTCGCAAGGTCGAGCGCTTGTCTTGCGAGCGCGTCGACGGTTTCGGTGGCCATGGCCGCTCCTAATCGAAGGAAGAAAACGACAGGGCTGCATATGCGGATTGCCGCGTATTCGCAATGCAATGTCAACGCACGCTTGCCCAAGGTCTTTACCGAAGTGTAGCATGGCGAAATATGACGGTAAACAATATTGCGACGCCGGAGGGTCAGGTGTCGCGTTCGTGCGAGGAGGGACCGATGGCGGGCGATTCTCTGGTGTTTTTCGACGAGACGACAGACATCGAGGCGCTTGTGGCCGAAGCGAAGCGTCAGATGAGGAGACTTTCTCCAAATGATGTTGAATTGACCGCTGCCGCGCAGGCGCGCGAAGGCGAAGTGTGGTCGCCTCAGCTTCTGCCGTATGAGGAATGGGTTTCGGAGCGCGCCGGAGAGGCGTCGGCTTCGACGGAAATGCTCGAAGGACAGGAGATCGGGCTAATTTACACGGGCGCATACAGCATGGGCGGAATCAGCGACGAAGAGCTGAATTCGGTGCTCGAGCGCGCTATGGCGGGAAGTCATCTTGCGCGTCCCGAAAGCAGCGCCGTGCTCGCTCCTCGCTTGAACGGGGCAAGCGGCGATGAGCTGAGCATTCGCGACGTGGTGTCTGTGCGCGAAGACGAAGGCGGCTATGCGCTGTCTGGGTTCGACCTGAAAAGCCTCGCGAGGGCGACGGGTGCGGATGACGACCTGGTTGTTGTGCTGCCGGCGTTTGTGGGCGATGTTCCCATCGTGCGCATCACGGCCGAGGCGTTCGCCCGTCGCTATGTCCAAGGGGTCGGCGTCCGTGCGCTCATTGTGCCCGATACGATTGCTTGCATCGATGCCGATGCCTTTTCCGCCGTCTCGGCGGGTCATATCCACCTGGGCTCCGGCGTCGAGCGTATGGGAGATATGCCGTGCGATCTTGCGGGCGTGTCTCCTCGCTTGGGGAGGCGTGCATATTCGGTCGACCCCGACAATGCCCATTATTCCTCGTCGGACGGCAATTTGTTGACGAAAGACGGGGCGAAGCTTTTGTTCATCGCGCCTCCGTACGCCAGCGATTTCGTCATTCCTGCCGGCGTGCGTGAGATAGGGTCTGTCGCGCTGTGCACCGGATGCGAGCCGCCGCGCATTGTTCGCTGCCCCGAAACGCTCGATCGCGTGGCTGCGCGCGGATGGGATGATGCCGTATGGATCTGCTCGCCCGCCTCGCGCGTCGGTATCGCGCTCACGGCGCGCGGCGTGCGCCTTGCGAGCGATGGCGTGGTGCAGTCTGATGACTGCTTCTACGACTTCAACGACGAAGGCGCTCTGCTTGTGGCGGGCCCTGCGGCTCCGAAGTCGATATCGAAGCGTTTTGCCGAAGCGGCCGCTGCTCGTCATGCGGGCATGGCCGATCAGTCTCCCTCGGCTGCAATCAAGCAGGCCGTGCCTCCGGCCCGCACCATGCTCTCGCTTCCGAACGAAGTCTGCGGCAGGCCGCTTGTGCGCATCGGCGTGCGTGCGCTACCGTTTGCGCCCGAGACTGTGGTATTCCCCGATACCGTGCGCACCATCGAGCGCGATAACGCATGCAAGGGGACGAAGCGGCTCGTGCTTCCCGAAGGACTTGAAAGCATCGGCGCGCACAGCTTCTGCTCCCGCGCGTTTGACGGTGCTGTGGTCATTCCGAAAAGCGTGCGTTTCGTGGGAGAGGGCTGTTTCGAATATGCGGTCTGCAAACTCGCGCATACGGGCTCGACGGTTCATATTTCCGCGGACCAGCTCCTTAGTTGCTTTTGCGAATCGGGCGAGGACGGTGTGCCGTTTAACTATGCCCGGTATGACGAGCTGTTGCTTTCGGGGAAAAACCTCCCCGATCGCCTTGGCGCACTTATCTCGCGCGTTGCCGACCCGCACCGCGCTCCTGACGAAGTTCGCTCGGCGCTGGTCGAGCGCCTGCGCGAACGGGGGTCGGATGCTCGCAAACGCGTTGCGCAAAATGGCGATCGCGACGAGGTGGCGGCGCTTCTCGCGGCCGGCTTCATCGACGATGCAACCTTCGACGAGCAGATCGAGCTTCTTCGGTCGTGCAACCGCGCCGATTGCGTGTTGTTCCTGATGGAGGAGCATCGTCGCAGCAATGCGGCGGCTTCGCGGCCTTCGTCGTCCTCTCGTGCTCGTTTTGCCTTGTAGGCCGAGCGTAATGCTGATCGTATTGCATCAGGCCGGCTCTTCGGAGCCGGCCTTTTCTATGGCCGGAATCGCCCTTGTTCGTCTTTTGCGGAAGGATCATCGGATGGAAGAAATCTATCGGAACGTTTCGTTGACGAATCGTAAATATCATACAAATGCATAATGAACAGGTGATTTGCATGAAAATGCGCAAGAACGGGGAGAAATAAGAGGAAAATGATTCGTTGCAAGGAGTTAATTTGGGAAAATTGGGAGTATTCTGTTGAAGTGCGCTGACAGGGAGAGGTTGGCGCAAGGGGAATAAAAGTACAGAAAGCAGGTTTGTCATGGCTAACCTTGCCGAGGGGCGTACTGACTTGGTCAACGACCCCAATGGTCTTTCTATGCCGCATTTGATCGCGGCCGTGATCACCGCCGTAATCGGCGGTGGCGTTTTCACGATGGCGGGCGATATGGCCGCCGCCGGGGCGAATACCGGCGCCGTTTTGATCGGCTGGCTGGTCTGCGGCATCGGCGTGTTCTGCCTCATGATGTGTTTCTACGCGCTCAATAAGTTCAAGCCGAAGCTGACGGGCGGCATCTACAGCTACGCGCGTGCCGGGTTCGGTGAATACATGGGATTCAATTCGGCCTACGGCTATTGGATCAGCGCTCTGCTTGCCACGGTTTCTTATACGACGCTGCTGTTTGCGAGTCTTTCGTTCTTCTTCCCGGTGTTCGGGGAGGGAAACAATCTTGTGTCCGTCATTGGCGCCTCGATCATCGTGTGGGTATGCTGGACGCTTGTGACGCGTGGCGTGAAAGAGGCTGCGAGCATCAACATCATAACGACCATCGCCAAGCTCGTTCCGCTTCTGGTGGCCGTCGTTGCCATCATCTTTTCCATGAATTTCGACCCTGCGATTTTCATGGATAACTTCTGGGGAGAGCCCGACGGACCGGTTCTGTGGGATCAGGTGGTTGCCACGGTGGGTGTGAGCATCTGGATTTTCCTTGGCATCGAGGGCGCCGTCGCCATTTCCGGGCGTGCGAAGTACAGCAAGGACGTAGGCCGTGCGACCGTCATCGCGTTCTTCGGCATTCTTGCCATCTACCTGCTTGTCTCCATCTTGTCCATGGGCGTTATGTCGCGTGCGGAGCTGGCTGCGCTGCCGAATCCCTCCATGGCCGGCGTGCTCGAGGCGGTCGTGGGACCGTGGGGCGCCGCTCTGGTGAACCTGGGCGTTGCGCTTTCTCTGCTCGGCGCCATGCTGGGCTATACGATCATTGCGTCGGAATGCCCGCATGAGGCCGCTGAACAGGGAGTTTTCCCGAAAATCTTCGCGAAAAAGAACAAAAACGGCGCTCCTATCGTTACCTGCACCATTACGTGTCTTATCGTGCAGGCGTTTCTCGTGGTCATTCTGTTCTCCGAGCAGACCTACCAGTTCTTCTACGGGGTTTCTGTTTCTATGATTCTCATCCCGTATTTCTTCAGCTCGCTCTACCTGTTTGTGTGCGCGCTGAAGAAGGATGGTTTCGAGGGGCAGAGCGCCAAGACCGTGTGGCTGTATCGCATCATCGGCGGCGTAGGTTTTTTCTACAGCTTGTTCCTGATTTACGCGGGCGGACTGACGGGTCTCATGATCACCACCATCTTGTTCGCTCCGGGCATTGTGCTGTATGCCTATGGGCAGAAGGAGCGCGGCCAGGCGGTTCTGCCGAAGCTCGCGGACAAGATTCTTGCTTCTGCCATCGTGATTTTCTTCATCGTGAGCATCGCGTTGATCGCCACTGGGCAAATCAGCGTTATCTAGCCACCGAGCGCGAGCGCTTAACGGGGCGTCGACTTGCAATGAGCGGTCGGCGCCCCATTTTGTTTGATGTCGTGTTTCCCTTTTCGTTTTGCGGCGGTTGTCAAGGGCGTGCGAAGATGTGCGGCGAGGAAAACCGTTGTGGTACCATTAAGCAGCTCTAGCATGTATGTACCCATTGAAACGCACCCTATGCATCCAAGGAGCCAACGTCTGCATGACACATCCCGGCAATACCAATATCATTCCGTTTGACGACGTAAAGCATATGGCTTCGTCTCGGAATGTGCGTTCCGCGTCTGTTCGACGGAATGGGCGCGCCGATGCTGCAGTGGGCGAGGCAATGCCGTCGGCGCGAGAGGACGGTCGTTCTTCTGCGAGGTATGCGGCATCGGGCGGCTACGGCGTTTCTGCCCGCACGGGTGTGTCTTCTTCTTACGGGGCTTCGTCTTCGTCTTTTTCTTCTCGTGTTTCCACGGGGCGTTCGACTGATATCCATCTGGCCGGGTCGGCTCGTCCGAGCGTCCGCAACGCGCGCTCGAACAGCACGTTCTCGTACATACCCGGGTCTTCTTCCCGCACTCGTTTCGACGAGGCCGTGCGCGAGGAGCCCGCAGATGACATCTTTGCTCCGCGCGCCGCTCTCGAGGCGTATGAAGAGGAGAGCGGTGAACGCTCGAAGAGGTCTTCTTCCGATCGGAGAAAGGCTCGCGCGAAACAGCGAGCCGAGAAAATGTTCACGCGCCAGTTTGGCGCCGATGATCGCGATCGGCAGGAAACGTCTCGGGCTGCGGTATATAAGGCCGAGATGGGCAAAAGCCACAAGAGAGCGTTCGAGAACCTCGGCGGCTCGACGTCTTCGCGCAAACGCTCGTCGGCTTCCTCTGAAGGGAAGAAGGCATCGCGCATCGTCACCCCCCGTCTTGCAATCGTCCTAGGATCGCTTCTTTGCATTGTCATGGCCTTGGTTTTTCTGTATCCCACGACCAGGCAGTATTATCTCGAGCTTAGAGAGCAATCGCGCCTGCAGGCGGAATACGACGCTCTTTCGGCCCGCAATGCCGCCATGGAGAGCGAGATTGAGCATTTGAAGACCGACGAGGGAATCAAGGACGCTGCTCGGACCGAGCTCGGATGGGTCGAAGAGGGCGAGACGGCGGGTGTCGTACAAGGCCTCGACCAGGAGGCTTCCTCGCAAAAAGACGAATCCATAAATGCCCAGGTGAAAAGCGGCAGCGTTCCTGCCCCGGAGACGTGGTACTCACCGATGCTCGATGCGTTTTTCGGCTATGTCGACCCGGCAAGCGCTAAGACCGACAATACCGATATGAGCAATGTGCACGATGTGGCCTCCGACGAGGGGGCTTCGGCATCCTCCGACGGGGAAGGCTCTTCCGGCGAGGCCTCATCCGAAGAAAAGAGCGATTTGTAAAGACTGACGCCTTCGGCGAGAGGGCGATTGACAAACGTGTGAAAGGCGGGCCAATGCGTGTTGCGGCTATAGATATCGGCACGGTTACGAGCAGGCTTTTTATTGCCGACGTTAGCGAATCGGGCGTAATGCCGCTTTGTCGAAAGAGCGTTATCACTAACCTTGGCGAAGGCGTTGATGCATCGGGGCGTTTGTCCGACGATGCTATAGCGCGCACGGTCGATCAGGTCGCGCGTTATAAGGAGACCATCGACGAATACGCGCCCATAGACTCGCTGGTAGCTCTTGCCACCAGCGCCAGCCGCGATGCGGAGAATTCCGATGTGTTCGTGGACCGTTTGCGCGACATAGGCGTCGAACTGTCGGTCATTCCCGGGTCGCGCGAGGCAGAGCTTTCTTTCCTCGGGGCTTCCAATGATTTTCGCGGAGAAGACATTCTGTTTGCAGACATAGGAGGAGGCTCCACCGAGCTCGCATTCGGGAGGGCTTACGGGCCGGCGGAGTCTGTTGTTCCCAAAATCGAGCTGCGTGCAAGTCGCTCTTTCGATATCGGCTGCCGTCGCATGACCGAGCGGTTTTTGAAAAGCGACCCGCCGTCTGAATGCGAGCTTGCGCAGGCTCGGGCATGGGCGCTCGAAACGCTGGCGCCGTTTTTCGAGGGAGAATCCATCCATTTCGATCGTCTCGTTGCTGTGGCGGGAACGCCCACGAGCGTGGTTGCCGTGCGCGATTCCCTCGTTCCGTACGATTCATACTGTGTGCATAAGACCGTAGTTGCTCGCGAGGAGTTCGACGACGTTGCCCGGCGCCTTTGCGCGCTTCCTCTCGAAAAGCGCAAGAAAGTTGCCGGTATTCAGCCCAAGCGAGCGGGCGTGTTCCCTGCGGGAGTCGTTATCCTTGACGCAGTGATGAGCCTTGCCAAGGTCGATGGTTTCACGGCGAGCGAAAGCGATATTCTTATCGGCATCGTTCTTGATGCGCTGCGTTCATAGAGCCACGGGTTCGCCTACACGTCGTAGCGCGTTTCCTGCAAGGGGTGTTTGCCGAGAAATCTTGCGTTCTTCATTCACCGTCGCGGCGCATGGCGAACGGGTCGTATCGTGCGAGAAAGATGCGGCATGGTAACGGACAAGGGCAATTCGCCTTAACGATTGGGTACGTTTCGTGAGTGAGGCGAGCACGCGGATGCTTTTTGCTATTATTAGGAACTGCGCTTGACGCGCGATGGTCCATACGGGGGAGCGTGGCGGAATTGGCATACGCAGGAGACTTAAAATCTTCCGACTTCGGTCTTGTGGGTTCGAGTCCCACCGCTCCTACCAATCTCCTCGCGTAAACGTGTTCCGTAGCCAAGAGGGCGAGGGTCTTGCCGGAATGGCAGCGTTGTCTGTACGGCTGTTTTTTCGCGAAAGGGAAGGCGAAAGCTCTTTTTTGCGAAAAATGCAGCGCATTGTGGCCGACGGACACTGGATTGGCGCATGAGCACGCGCCGCATTGGCGACATGATTTACGACGAAAAGAGACGCAACGCATGACTGCAGCCGAACTGAGAAAAGCAAGCATGGAAGACCTTCTCGGCGCCCTCGAACATCCTCCCGCATCTTTCGAAGAATACCTCGATTTGTACGCGGGAAAAGTGGGTGTGCTTGTAAACACCTTCATCCCTTCCGGCACGCACGCCGATATGGATTCGTATTTGTATGCTCCTGTGTTGAAATACAGCGAAAACGGCGGGAAGCGTCATCGTCCGCTCATTTGCTTTGCTTCCTGCGTTGCCGTTGGCGGAGATGTCCGCATGGCGGTTTCTGCTGCTGCCGCGATCGAGCATTTCCACACGGCGGCCCTTATTCACGATGACATCGCCGATGAGGCAACCCTTCGTCGCGGCGAGCCTTGCCTGCACTTGACCGAGGGGCTCGGTTTAGCAATCAATGCGGGCGATCTTGCGTTGTCCCTCGTCAACGGCAGCGTCATCAAGGACCCCGCGTTGTCCGACGCCGTGAAGGTTCGCGTCGTCACTGAGCTGATCGATATGACTAGGCGGACTATAGAGGGTCAAGCCCTCGATCTTGGTTGGGCGCGTGATAATCGCTACGACATTACGCCTGAAGATTACCTTGTCATGGCGACCCATAAGACCGCCCATTATTCGGGTGCGGTGCCTCTGGCCATCGGTGCGATCATCGGCGGCGGATCCGAGGCTCAGATCGAAGCGCTGCGCAATTATGGATTGGATACCGGGCTTGCGTTCCAGATCCAGGACGATCTTCTCAATATAGAAGGTGATGCCGATGTGGTCGGCAAGGATTTCTGCAGCGACATCACTGAAGGAAAACGCACGCTCATGGTGGTGCACGCGCTTCAGAATTCTTCTCAGAAAGATCGTCTGATTGATATTCTTTCGAGCAAAACGACCGATCCTGCTATGCTTTCCGAGGCGGTCGATATCATGCGCGAAAGCGGGTCTATCGATTATGCCCGCTGCTATGCAGAAAATCTCACGAGCGTTTCGAAGGTTCGCTTGCTTGACATGCTTGACGAGAGCCCCGCTCGCGACCTTCTGATTTCCATGGCAGACTATTTCGTTCGTCGTCTCAAGTAGAAAGCGTGGACCGCGGAATGATTTCTCCAACCATTCATCGTCAGGATAAAGAGGGTAATCGGTTTGACCTGGGTGACCGCCTCTTGTATCTGCGCACGCCGAATTTCACGGGCAAAGATGTCGAAGAATTGCAGACGGCTCTTGGTGCTCTGGGCTTCGCGTGCGGCGGGGTGAGCGGTACGTTCGGAGCCTATACCGAAGGAGCCTTGCGGAAATTCCAGCTTAACATGGGTCTTGAGCCCGACGGTATCGCGGGCGTTAACACGTATGCGATCCTGAAGAACCTTCATAACGCATGGATGGACAAGCCCCAGGTGGAAGATCATGCCTATATGGGCTTTGCGCGTGCGGCCGACGTGCTCGAGCATCATGCCGTGTGTCTTTTCGGTACGGAAGATTTCACGCGCAAGGTTGCATCGAACATGTCCAATCTCGCCATGGCAACCAATCCGCGGTCGAAAATGGTCAGCGCCGAGACACTGCTCGTTCCTCCTGATGGGCATATGATTTTGACCCATATCGTTCGTTCGAACGACGAAACCGACAAAGCGGTTCCACGCGTTGTGTGCGACGACACGTCGGCGCTTTCCCGCCGTATCGCCGCCGCCGTGGATGTAGCTCGCGATAAGGCTTTGTCGGGAGTTCCTTTGCGTATCGCTATCGAAGTTCCCGGTCCTTCTTCCGCCGAGGCGGACCAGGCGGAAACCGACAGGCTGGCTCATCATGACGCGATTATGCTTCTTGACGCGTTCTGTATGGCGTTTTCCTAGCGTTTTCCAGGATCGTGGGAAGCGAAAGATAAAAGAAAAACCATGAAGGGGTGCCGCTGTAAGCGCCCCTTCTTTATGTGAACGCTCTGTGATGAGCGAATGAATAAACCAGCATTCTTACTTTGCATAGGGCGGGTTTTTTTGTATCGTACATAAGACTTAGGGCTTTATGACCGAATTATGGTAAGGGGCTTGTATGGCAGAACAGAACATGCATTTGACGAGACGTGCATTCGTGGGAGGTGCCGCCGCTTTCGGTGTCGTTTCCTTGGGTGTGCCGAGCGTCGCGTTCGCCGACCCCACGTCTGCGGACAAGCAGGCGGAGGCCGACGCTGTGCGCGTCAAGCTTGATGATATGCAGTCGAAGCTCTCCAAGGCTTCTGACGATTACTATACGGCTCTTGAAGAGCATGATGTGGCAACGCAGAAGATGGACGAGGCCCAGACGAAGATCGACGAGAACAACGTGCGCATCGCAGAGCTCCAGGAGCGTTTGGGCGGCCGCGCGCGCAGCATGTATCGCAACGGCCAGACTACGTTTTTGGATATCCTTGTCGGCTCTGCGTCCTTCGATGATTTCCTAAAAAACTGGGATTCCTTAGAAACGTTGAACGACAACGACGCCAAGCTCGTTTCCGAGACGAAGACCCTGCGCGAAGACAACGAGGCCCAGAAGGCCGAATATTCCGCTCAGGCCGACACGGCCAAGCAGAAGATGGACGAAGCCTCCGCTATCAAGACGGAGGCGGAGGCGCTGGTCGTTCAGTATCAGGCCGAAGTTGACTCCCTCGATGCTGAGGTTGCTGCTCTGGTCGAGCAGGAGCGTCAAGCGGCGGCAGAGGCTGCTGCTGCTGCCCAGGCTGCATCCTTCAAGGAGGAGGAGCGCACCCAGGAGTCTTCTGAAGATACTGACGACAATTCTGGCGGTTCTACCGGCGGCAGCACTGGCGGCGGTAATTCCGGCGGCAGCAACACCGGTGGCGGAACTGGTGGCGGTGGTACTACTGGCGGCGGTAATTCCGGCGGCGGTAATTCCGGCGGCGGTAATTCCGGCGGCGGGATCACTAGCGGCGGCTCCACGGGCGGTAGCACGGGCAATGGCACGCCGAACACGGCCGCTCTGGGCGTCGCTCAGACACAGCTTGGCGTTCCCTACGTGTGGGGCGGAACTACCCCCGGCGTCGGCCTGGATTGCTCCGGTCTTACCAGCTATTGCTACAGCGCCACGGGCTACAGCATCGGACGCACCACGGGCGCGCAGTATTCTTCTGCTCGCTACGTTCTTTCTCTTAGCGAGGCTCAGCCGGGCGACGTTCTCTATACGGGCGGTCATGTGGGCATCTGCGCATCTGCCGGCGGCGGTAGCTACATCCATGCGCCTCAGCCGGGCGAAGTTGTCTGCTACTCTTCCTGGCGGCAGTTCTACTGCGCGCTTCGCTGGTAAGGGGCGCGGGCGTTTGCCTAGAAAGCCACGATTCGGCAAAGGGTTTGCGTGTTTTAATCGTGTGCGATTGCATTGCTTTCGAAATCCCCGGTTCACAGAGCCGGGGATTTTTTGTATTCCTGGGCGGGATTGCCGGATGGGTTTCTTCTCGCCGGACGATTCCAAAGTTCCGCATAACGGCATGTGGCTTCTAGCGGTGTTGAAATTCTTTGATGCTCTGAAAAGGAAAAGGCTCGAAAAGAAACCAGCTTACGGTTTCAAACTTGGTATTGGCGTGTGTGAACGTAGCATGATTCAAATATGAACAATGTGGCGAATGGGGCTTGGTTTGTTATGCTCGCAGTGTTCGACGTCGTATGTAACGGCGTCTTTTGTTTGAAAGGACATGTATGAACTCCTTGCATGCACACCTTACACGACGGACTTTCCTCGGAGGCGCCGTAGCATTCGGTGCCGTCGGCCTGATTGCGCCCAAGATTGCTTTTGCCGAGCCCGAGACATCCTCCGACGTTCAGGCGAAAGCGGATGCTGCTCGTCAGAAGCTCAACGAGATGCGCTTGCAACTTGGTGTTGCCTCCGATATGTACAACCAGGCTCTTGAAGACCACGATACGGCCTTGTCGAAGATGGACGAGGCGCAGACGAAGATCGACGAGAACAATGTGCGCATCGCAGAGCTCCAGGAGCGTTTGGGCGGCCGCGCGCGCAGCATGTATCGCAACGGCCAGACCACGTTTCTGGATATCGTTCTGGGCTCGGCTTCCTTCGATGATTTCCTGAAGAATTGGGATTCGCTCAATATGCTCAATGACGAGGATGCAAAGCTCGTCTCCGAGACGAAGACCCTGCGCGAAGACAACGAGGCCCAGAAGGCCGAGTATTCCGCTCAGGCCGACACGGCCAAGCAGAAGATGGACGAAGCTCAGGCTGCGAAAACCGAGGCAGAAAGCCTTGTGAGTCAGTATCAAGACGAAGTGGACTCCCTTGACGCCGAGGTGGCCGCGCTTTTGGAGGAAGAAAAGAAGGCCGCTGAAGAGGCTGCGGTGCAGGCCGCAGCGGCGACGGGAACGGATGCTTCTTCGGAAGCCGAATCCGACCAGGACTCCTCGTCCGATGGTGCGGGCAGCCAGGGCGAAGAATCGGGCGGTTCTACGGGCGGCGGCTCCACTGAGGGCAGTACTGGCGGAGGTTCCACGGGAGGCAGTTCGACCGGTGGTTCCGCAGGCGGTTCCACGGGCGGTTCGACCGGAGGCTCCACGGGCGGTTCGACCGGAGGCTCCACGGGTGGCTCTAGCGGCGGTGGTTCTACGGGCGGCTCGACCGGCGGTTCGACCGGCGGCACCGGTGGCGGAAACTCGTACGGCTCCGCCATTGTCGGCGCAGCCCAAAGCCAGCTTGGCGTGCCGTATGTCTGGGGCGGAACAACGCCGGGCGTCGGCCTGGATTGCTCGGGTCTTACCAGCTATTGCTGGCAGGCGGGCGCGGGAATCTGGATCGGCCGCAATACTACGGCGCAATACGCTTCGGCGCAGTGGGTCGGCTCGGTTGGGCAAGCCCAGCCTGGCGATGTTCTGTACACGAGCGGCCATGTCGCCATTGCGGCAAGCTCGGGCGGATACAGCTACATCCACGCACCTCAGCCGGGGGAAGTGGTCTGCTATAGCAGCCGTTCATGGTGGGATCCGTTCACCGCTGCGCTGCGTTGGTATTAATGCAGAGAGTTTTGATTTGAAAAAACCTTTGCATTTTTGAGGAAATGCGTTAATATATAGCGCGCTGTTTGCGATATGTCGGGACGTGGCTCAGCTTGGTAGAGCGCTGCGTTCGGGACGCAGAGGCCGCAGGTTCAAATCCTGTCGTCCCGACCATTTCTTTGCAAACGCGTTCATGAGCCCACAATTTTCAGTCGGGCATTAGCTTGGAGGAATTCATGAAAATCTTTGGACTCGGTGTTCCTGAACTTCTTATCATCTTGGCCGTCGCTCTTCTGATTTTCGGCCCCAAGAACCTTCCAAAGCTCGGTAGCGCCCTTGGCCGTACGGTAAAGAATCTGCGTGACGGCATGGGTGGCGGCGCAAAGAAGGAAATCGAAGACCTCGACGACGAAGAGGAAGAGGTCGAAGAGAAACCTGTTCGTAAAAAGAAGGCTGCATCCGCTAAGAAAGCCGCCGCGCAGGCAGCTGATTCCGAAGAGGAATAAGTTCTCGGTTTAGATTCAGCAACGGTATGTCGGCGGTTGTCGGCATACCGTTTTTTGGTTTATAGGAGCACGCCGTAAGCGTGCCTGTTTTTTTAGGTTAGGTGTTGTTGCAATGGCAAACGAGTACATCCTTACTCCCGAAGGCAAAGAAAAGCTCGAGAAAGAACTTCATTACCTGGAGAATGAAAAGCGCGCCGAGGTAGGCGAGCGCATCAAGGTCGCTCGTGAATTCGGCGATATCTCGGAGAACTCCGAGTATGACGATGCGAAGAACGAGCAGGGCATGGTGGAGGCCCGCATCGCCGAGATCAACCAGATTCTCTCCGAGGCCACCGTTGTTGCTGCTCCTAAGAAGTCCAACAAGGTGACCGTGGGCAGCATTGTCACGGTTGACATGGGCGGTCGCGAGCGCGTTTTCACCATTGTCGGCGCCGCGGAGGCAGACGTTGCCGAAGGGAAAATCTCCAACGAGAGCCCTGTAGGCTCTGCTCTGCTCGGCCACAAGAAGGATGATGTCGTTTCTACGGTCGGACCTACCGGTCGCGAGGTCACGATGTCCATTCTGAAGATCGAGCACTAATTTACGAAAGACTTGCATACACACCGCCCGACGGGCGATTGAGAACGAATGAAGGATGCTTGATGAGCGAAGCCACTATCGAAAACGAGCAGGCCGAAGGCCTCGACACGCTGAATGACGAGCGCGCCCGCCGCCTTGTCACGCGCATGTCCTATATCGAGGACGGCGTCAATCCGTATCCGGAGCATTCCGAAGTTTCCGATTATGTCGTCGATATCGATGCAAAATATGCAGACCTTGGAGACGGAGAGAACACCGAAGACATCGTGAAAATCGGCGGCCGCATCGTTGCCAAGCGCGGCCAGGGCAAAATCGTCTTCGTCGTTTTGCGCGACACCACGGGCGATATCCAGCTGTTCTGCCGTATCAACGACATGGCCGAATCCGATTGGACGTTGCTTGGCCAGCTCGACCTGGGCGATATCATCAACGTCGAAGGCGCCGTCGTTCGCACGAAGCGCGGCCAGCTTTCCGTGGCCCCGCGCCAGATCAAACTTCTCTCCAAGGCGGTTCGCCCCCTTCCCGAGAAGTTCCACGGCCTCTCTGACAAAGAGACGCGTTATCGTCAGCGCTATGTCGATCTGATTGTTAACGAGGACGTGCGCGACACGTTCCGCAAGCGTTCCGCCATCCTTTCCGCCTTCCGCCGCTATATGGAAGAAGACGGCTACATGGAGGTCGAGACCCCTATTCTTCAGACCATTCAGGGCGGTGCCACGGCGAAACCGTTCATCACGCATTTCAACGCGCTCGACCAGGAATGCTACCTGCGCATTGCGACCGAGCTGCACCTGAAGCGCCTGCTGGTGGGCGGTTTTGAGCGCGTGTTCGAGATCGGCCGCATTTTCCGCAACGAGGGTATGGACCTTACGCATAATCCCGAGTTCACCACCATGGAGGCTTATCGCGCCTATTCCGACCTTGAAGGCATGAAGGAGCTCGCCGAGGGCGTCATCAAGGCTGCGGCTCGCGCCATCGGTCTCGATGGGGCCATTCTTTACCAGGACCAGGAAATCGATTTGTTCGGCGCATGGCCGAGCCGTCCTATGACCGAAATCGTCTCCGACGTCTTGGGCGAAACCGTCACCATGGATACGCCTGTCGAAGATCTTGCCGCCCATGCGAAAAAGCACGGCATCGAGGTTAAAAGCGATTGGGGTCCGGGTAAGATCATCGCCGAAATCTATGACGAAATCGGTGAGGACTCCATCGTGAATCCCACGTTTGTCTGCGACTATCCGGTTGAGGTGAGCCCTCTTGCCAAGCGCAACGAGGAAGACCCGCGCCTGACCCATCGTTTCGAGCTTGTCATCGCCGGCCATGAATACGCCAATGCGTTCTCCGAGCTCAACGACCCGGTTGATCAGGCCGAGCGCTTCGCCCGCCAGATGGAGGAAAAGGCCGAAGGCGACGACGAGGCCATGGAATATGACGAAGATTACGTGCGCGCTCTTGAGTACGGCATGCCTCCTGCGGGCGGCATCGGCATCGGCATCGACCGCGTGGTCATGCTGCTGACGAATTCCGCCAGCATCCGTGACGTGCTGCTGTTCCCGCATATGCGTCCTGAAGGCAAGAAGAAGCTCGGTGCTTCTGCATCTGCTGCAGGCGAGCAGCCCGTCCAGGACGACGCCTCTTCGAGCGTATATGCGCCCAACAAGGTTCCGACTGTCGATTACTCCAAGATTGCCGTCGAGCCCCTGTTCGAGGAGTTTGTCGATTTCGACACGTTCTGCAAGTCCGATTTCCGTGCCGTGAAGGTGAAAGAGTGCGTCGCGGTGCCCAAGAGCAAGAAACTTCTGCAGTTCACCTTGGATGACGGCACGGGCGAAGACCGCACGATTCTTTCCGGAATCCATGCGTATTACGAGCCGGAGGATCTGGTGGGCCGTACGCTTATCGCCATCACCAATCTGCCTCCGCGCAAGATGATGGGCATCGAATCCTGCGGCATGATTATCAGCGCCGTGCACGAAGAAACCGTTGGCGAGGAGTCCGAAGAGCGTCTGAACGTGCTTATGGTCGATGATTCCATTCCCGCCGGCGCGAAGCTGTACTAGGCTTGTCCGAGCCGCGAATGCGCATGGCATGCTGCATGCTGCGACGGGAATCGTGACGAGTGGGCGCTTGTTCCAACGCGCATAGAGTGTTTTTCAAAAGGCCTGGCGTTTCGTTCGCCGGGCCTTTTGAGTGCAACGCCATTTCGAAATACGGCATACACTCCTCGTTCTAAAAGAAAAGGAAAGCATGTGAATGCGGTGTAACGAAATGGCATCGACGCGCTTGCGTATTGGCACTCGTTCAGCATGAGTGCTAGGATTACATAGAATTACGTTAGAGTTTCACCGAGCTGCACAGCGAGGGCGTTCGGGGTCGTTCATTGCGGACGATTGCTCGAGCGCAGCACGTTTGAGAAACGGGGCCGTTTATGGCATTCGAAAAATTTACCGATAAAGCGCGCCATGTGCTCGTGCTTGCCCAAGAGGAGGCTCGTTCTTTGAACCAGCCCCATGTGGGCAGCGAGCATCTGCTGCTTGGCTTGGCCAAAGAACCCGAAGGCATGGCGTCGCAAGCGCTTGAGCATGTCGGCGTGACCTACGAAGGAGTTCTCAAGGTCATTCGCGAGATGAACGAGTCGACCAGGGCATCCAGCCCGGTCGATCATCTTTCGTTCAGCCCGCGCGTCAAAAGAATCCTGGAGCATTCTCTGCGCGAGGCCATGCAGATGGGGCAGAGCTATATTTCAACCGAGCATTTGCTGCTGGGCATCATTCGCGAAGGCGAAGGCGGTGCGATAGACGCGCTTGCCAAGCTCGATGTTTCGGTTGACAAGGTTCGTTCCGCGCTGAATGACCTTGTGGGGCAGCCTACGCCGGTTGCTGCAGGCCTGCCGTTCTTCGGTGGCGGTGAGCCTCAGGCGGAATCCAGCATGCTGGAGGAATTCGGCACCGACCTGACCGAAAAGGCGCGCAAGGGCAAGCTCGATCCGGTCATCGGGCGTGCGGCTGAAATCGAGCGCGTGATGCAGGTGCTTTCGCGCCGTCAAAAGAACAATCCTTTGCTCATTGGCGAGCCGGGCGTTGGCAAGACGGCGGTTGTTGAGGGTCTGGCGCAGTTGATCGTAGCCGATCAGGTCCCGGATATCATTCGCGGTAAGCGTGTAGTGACGCTTGATGTTTCGGCGCTGGTCGCCGGCAGCAAATATCGCGGCGAATTCGAGGAGCGTCTGAAGAAGGTTATCAAAGAAGTCGTCAAAGACGGCAACACCATTCTTTTCATTGACGAGATGCATACTATTATCGGCGCAGGTTCGGCCGAAGGCTCCATCGATGCTGCCGCTATTCTGAAGCCGCCTCTGTCGCGCGGCGAGATTCAGGTCATTGGCGCTACCACCATCGAGGAATATCGCAAGCACCTTGAGAAAGATTCGGCGCTCGAACGACGCTTCCAGACCATCGTAGTGGGCGAGCCGAACGAAGAGCAGGCCATTCGCATCCTCGACGGTTTGCGAGATCGCTACGAGGCGCATCATCATGTGCGCTTCTCCGATGAAGCCCTTCATGCCGCGGTGAAGCTTTCCAATCGCTACATCCAAGATCGCTTCCTGCCGGACAAGGCCATCGACGTTCTTGACGAAGCGGGCGCGCGCATGCGCATTCGCAACCGCGTGCTTCCCGATGAGGTTCGCGCCATCGACGACGAGCTTCGCGCGCTGCGCACGGAGAAGGAAGAAGCCATTTCCGCGCAAGATTACGAACGCGCCGCATCGCTGCGCGACAAGGAAAAGGACATTCTTGCCCGTCGCGAGGAGGCCGAAAAGAAACTTTCCGAAGAGGCGGATCGCGCGACCTCCGAGGTCACTGAGGCGGAGATCGCCGACGTGGTGAGCATGTCCACGGGTGTTCCTGTCAGCAATCTCACTGAGGCCGAGACTGAGAAGCTTCTGCGCATGGAAGGCGTTTTACACGAACGCATCATCGGCCAGGAAGAGGCGGTCACGGCGCTTTCGAAGGCCATCCGCCGCAGCAGAAGCGGTCTGAAGGACCCCAAGCGTCCTGCTGGCTCCTTCATCTTCCTGGGCCCGTCTGGCGTGGGCAAGACGGAGCTTTCCAAGGCACTTGCCGAGTTTCTCTTCAATAGCGAGGAGGCGCTCATTTCGTTCGACATGTCCGAGTACATGGAGAAGCACAGCGTCAGCCGTCTGGTCGGTTCTCCTCCGGGCTATGTTGGCTTCGACGAGGGCGGCCAGCTTACCAAGGCCGTGCGTCAGCGTCCGTATTCGGTGGTGCTCTTTGACGAAATCGAGAAAGCGCATCCCGATGTCTTCAATATCTTGCTGCAGATTCTTGAAGAGGGTCGCTTGACCGACTCTCAGGGTCGTTCGGTGGACTTCCGCAACACGGTCATCATCATGACGTCGAACGTGGGTGCTCGCGAAATCGCGCAGGGCGCCCCACTTGGTTTCGCGCCTGATTCTCAGGCCGGCCTTTCCGATAAGGAAATCAAGAGCCGCGTCATGAGCGAGATGAAGAAGCTTTTCCGTCCCGAGTTCCTGAACCGCCTTGATGAAATCATCGTGTTCAAGAGCCTGACGGCTGAAGAAATCGGTCAGATCGTCGACCTTATGGTTGCCGACCTGCGCGATCGCTTGATTGCTCAGGATATGACGATCAACCTCACGCCTGCTGCGCGCAAGCATATTGCCGAAGAGGGCACCGATACCTCCATGGGTGCTCGTCCGCTTCGTCGCGCCATTCAGCGTCTGCTCGAGGATGAGATTGCCGAGCAGATTCTTGAGGGAAGGTGGCATGCGGGGTCTGTCATCGACGTGGACTTCGTCGACGGCAAGCTGGTGTTCTCGGAAGGCGAGGGAGAGATTCCCGCGCCGCGCAAACGCGACAGCATTGCGCGAGAGGCCGAAAGCCTGCTTCCGCAGTTCGACCTTGGTTATGCCGGCTATTCGGGGTCGGGCGCTTCAAGCGGCGGTGCGGCTGATTAGCGAATCGTGCCGTTCTTACAACTGAAACCTACATGATGGAAAGGGGCGTAAGGCCCCTTTCCTTGTTGCTCTAATCCAGCTCGTCTGCAAAGCTTGCAAAAGTTTGCAAAAGATGCAAAAGCCATTGTGGGCATGCATGAAAGGGGCGAGGTTCATGGGCATGGCGAATCCGTTTACTCCGACGTTCGGCATCATTCCGCCTTTTATGGCCGGACGCGAAGCGCTTATCGAAGAGCTTTCGAGCGCTTTTTCCAACGGCTTGGGCGATCCGAATCTATGCACTATCGTTTCCGGCGCTCGAGGCGCCGGGAAAACAACGCTGCTTTCGTTCATGGCCTCCGAAGCCGAATCGCAGGGGTGGATAACCGCTCGTACCACTGCTGCGGAAGGTATGCTCGAAGACATTCTTGACCAGGCGCTGGTGTCGGCGCGCAACTTCCTCGATGCGTTGGACGGTCGCAAGCTTTCGGGCGTTTCTATCGGGCAGTTCGTCAGCTTCGAATGGGATAACGAAGCGCCGCGCGTGGGCAATTGGCGTACGCAGATGAATGCGCTGCTCGACCAATTGGCCGAACAAGACATCGGCCTGCTTATCACGGTGGACGAAGTGAAGGTGACCGTCCCCGAGATGAAGAGGCTTGCCCAGGTGTATCGGCATTTCGTCACCGAGGGCCGCAAGGTGGCGTTGCTTATGGCCGGCCTGCCTCAGGCGGTGTCGGCCCTGTTCGGCGACGACGACGTGTCGTTTCTGCGCCGCGCGCGAAAGCATGTGCTGGGGCGCATCCCCGACGGCGAGATTCGCGATGCCTTACTGCTTACCGTCAACGAAGGCGGGAGAAGCATTTCCGCCGAAGCGCTGGATGAGGCGGTTGGGGTTATCGACGGTTTTCCTTATATGATGCAGCTCGTGGGCTATCGCATGTGGGCGGAAAACCCGCGCAGCGAACAGATCGCGCTCGCGGACGCGCGCCATGGCATCGAGCTTGCGAAACGCGAGATGATTGAAGGCATCCTGGAATACACGTATCGCGAACTGTCCGACGGAGACAAGCGTTTTCTTACAGCCATGCTGCCCGATTCGCAGGACAGCTCTCTTGCCGCGATATCCCGGCGCATGGGCGTGAAAAGCAACTATGCGTCGCAGTACAAGCGCCGCCTGCTAGCCCAGGGCGTCATCGGCGAATACAGCAAAGGATACGTGCGCTTCGACATGCCGGTGTTTCGAGATTATCTCGAGCAGAGGCTGAAAGAAGAGCAGGAGTAGCGAAAAAACGTTCGTGGGCAGAAATCGAACGTTCGGATGAACTTGCAAATTGACGAAGAAGACATCCGTGCAGTTCGTTTGCTGCTTCTTGCGTTTGTCGCTTCGCGATACTGCTCGATGGGATAAGATAATTACTTTATAAACGGTGTTCGGTCTACGGGTTTCGGGTTTGCTACGGCTCGATGCGTGCGACGGAGGAAAGCAATGAACAATTTCAGCGACGGAAAAATCTATCCTGAAGATCCTGTCTTTCTGCCTTCTGTGTTGGTGGATGTGGCGTCCGCTATGACACTTGGGGGAGATGCTTCCGAAACCGCATCTTCCCAATTCCGCGGTGTTGTAGGAAAGAAGCCCAAGACGGCCGCTATTATTCTTGCAGGCGGCTCGGGAGAGCGCTTCGGTCACGAAGGCGGCAAGCAGCTGGTGGAAATTGCAGGTCGTCCTATTCTTTCGTGGTCCGTCGCGGCATTTGACGCCGTGGAGGATATCGGCATGATCGTGGTGGTGTGTCCGCCCGATCGCACGGACGAATACCGCGAGCGCGCCATCGATCCGTTTGAGTTCGTGACGCCGCTTATCATGGCTCCCTCGGGAAGCTCTCGTCAGGAGAGCGCGTTTTCCGGCCTTGAATTCGTTCCCGAAGAGTACGAATACGTCATTTTGCATGACGGCGCACGTCCGCTTGTTTCCCCCGATCTGATCGCTCATACAATCAACACGCTCAAGGGCATGGTGGATGCGGACGGAGCCATTGTGGCGACGCCTGCCGTGGACACGCTGAAGGTTGTCGAGAACAACTGCATCGTGGGGACGCCCGACCGTCGCGTGTTCTGGAACGCCCAAACGCCGCAGGTTTTCCGCAGCGGCGTGTATCGCCGTGCTCATGCATCCGCTCTGCGCGATGGATTCGTGGGCACCGACGACGCCTCCTTGATTGAGCGTCTGGGCGGCAAAGTGCTCGTGGTCGAGGGCAAGCGCGACAATATCAAGCTTACCGTGCCTGAGGATTATCTTATGCTCGCGGCGGCGGTCGATTCCTCTGGCCTCATGAAAGGATAGGGTGGCATAGTGACGAATGTTTCGCAGATGCGCGTTGGCTTGGGCTACGACGTCCATGCGTTCGCCGAAGGCCGCAAGCTCATTTTGGGCGGAGTCGAAATTCCCCATCACAAGGGACTGCTCGGGCACTCCGATGCCGATGTGCTTGCGCATGCTATTTCTGACGCTATTCTCGGCGCTGCGCGCGCAGGCGATATCGGCAAGCTTTTCCCGGATACCGACCCGGCGTATGCCGGCGCGGATTCTCTGAAACTTCTGGCAGAAGTTGCAGCGCACGTGCGCGGTCTTGGCTTCGAAATCGTGGATGTTGACAGCGTGATCGCCGCGCAGGCCCCCAAGCTTTCGCCCCATCGCGATGCCATGCGGGAAAACCTGGCGCGTGCCATAGGCGTTTCCGTGGACGCTGTGGGCGTGAAGGCTACCACTACGGAGCGTCTTGGCTTCGAGGGCCGCGAAGAAGGCATCTCGGCGCAGGCTGTGTGCCTTTTGGCGAAGAAGTGTAGCGAGCCGGCGGAATAGGCCGGCGCATTTCGTTGCATCCAAGGGTGATGCACGGTTCGTTGAATAATGACGCTTCGGCGTTTTGAGAAGAAGAGGATTGCATCTATGATTCGCATTTACGATACGCAGGCGCGCGCCAAGCGCGATTTCGTTCCCGCACGCGAGGGCAAAGTGGGCATGTACGTATGCGGCCCTACGGTCTATAACTACATTCACATCGGCAATGCCCGCACGTTCATCAGCTTCGACACGGTTCGTCGTTACCTGGAATGGAGCGGTTACGACGTGACCTTCGTGCAAAACGTCACCGACGTCGATGACAAAATTATCACGAAGGCGAACGAAGAGGGCCGCACCGCCGCCGAAGTTGCCGCCGAATACACCGAGGCGTTCATCGCCGACATGCGCGCGGCCGGCGTTAAAGACCCCGATATCCGTCCGAAAGCCACCGAAGAGATCGACGAGATGATCAAGCTCGTAGAGACCCTCATCGAGAAGGGCCATGCCTACGAGGTGGAGGGCGACGTGTATTTCAGCGTTCGTTCGTTCCCCGAATACGGCAAGCTTTCCAACCGCAACATCGATGAGATGGAGGGCGGCCATCGCGAACTGCGCGCCGACGGCAAGGGTCTTGAAGACCGCAAGCGCGATCCCCTCGATTTCGCCGTGTGGAAGGCCGCCAAACCGGGCGAGCCAAGCTGGGAAAGCCCCTGGGGCCAGGGTCGCCCGGGCTGGCATATCGAGTGCAGCGCTATGAGCCGCAAGTACTTGGGCATGCCGCTCGACATTCACGGCGGCGGTGCCGACCTGGCGTTCCCGCACCATGAGAACGAAATCGCTCAGAGCGAGGCGGCGTGTGGATGCACGTTCTCCAACTACTGGATGCACGGCGGCATGCTGCAGATCAACTCAGAGAAGATGTCCAAGAGCCTGGGCAACTTCCTTTTGCTGCGCGACGTGCTTAAGGAGTGCGACGCGCGTGTTTTGCGCATGCTTATGATGCAGACGCACTATCGCAGCCCGCTCGATTTCAGCAAAGAGCGCCTCGACGAGGCGGGCGCGTCGCTGGGTCGTTTGTGCTGCTGCATCGATCGCATGGATTGGCTGGCATCCCATCCTGATGAGAACGCCCCGGCGTTCGTTCCCGAAACCGAAGGGTTCACGTTCGAGAAAGCCGTCAAGAATGTCCGCGAGGCTTTCGCCGCCTCCATGGACGACGATTTCAATACCGCTGGCGCCTTGGGTGCTATCTTCGGATTCGTTGGCGAAGTGAACGCGGCGCTCGGCACGGCGACGTTTGGGCCCGCCGATGTCGCCAATCTCGAATCCGTGCGCGATGTGATTATCGAGCTCATGGGCGTGTTGGGCATTGATGTGGCCCCCGCTAAGGCGGAAGTCGCATATCCCGCTGAGGTCGTGGACCTCGCCCGCGAAGTTGCGGGCTTCGAGGGCGAAGATGCCGCGGAGGCGGTGGATGCTCTGCTCGAAGCACGAGCCAACGCACGTGCTGAGAAGAACTGGGCGGTGGCCGATGCCGTGCGCGACGGTTTGTGCGGCTTGGGCTTCACAATCGAGGACACCCCTCAGGGCGCGAAGGTTTCGTATAGCTGCTAGACGGCGCGGCGTTTGTTGCCGCGATCGTCTTATCGGATGCGGGACAGCGGGCAAAAGCCCCTGCCCCGTTTTTTACGTGCGGTCTGAGGACGAGTACAATGGTGCAGCATAAAGAAAGGGGGTGCCATGTCTCGTCCGCAGCGAATGGTTAGTGAAGAGCGTGCAGTAGAGATTCTCGAAAAGACCCATTGGGGCGTTCTTTCTATGGTCGACGCTCAGGGAAGGCCGTACTCGACGGCGGTGAATGCCGTGTACAGCCCGAAGGAGCACTGCCTGTATTTTCATTGCGCGCGCGAAGGAATGCGCTGGAAATGCTTGCATGACAACCCGTTCGTCAGGTACTTTGCCGTAGCAAACGAAACGATTGACGGCTCGCGCATCACCACGTATTACGAAAGCGTCGCCGTTGACGGCAGGGCGCGTTTCCTCGAAGACGAGGACGAGGTTCGTCGCACGATTGCTTTTCTGACGGAGCGTCTTGCTCCTGGGGAAATCGAGCGTCAACCGAACATCCTGGGGGCATGCATCAAGCAGGTTGCCATGGTGCGTATTGATATCGAATCGCTCAGTGCGAAAGTGAATGAGAGACAAAAGAATGGCTGATTACATAGAAGGAAAACGTCCGGTCATCGAGGCGCTTCGTGCGCAGATGCCCATGAAGTGCGTCATGTTGGCGGATAATCTCCAGCAAGACGGACAGGTCAAAGACATCCTGCGCAAGGCACGCCAGTTCAACGTGCCGATGAAAACCGTCACGCGTCGTAAGCTCGACGACATGAGCGAGCGCGGCAGCCACCAGGGCGTCATGGCCCAGGCGCTTCCGTACCCGTATTCCAGCTTCAAAGAGATTCTGCGCGGTGCGGAGAAACATGCTGAAGAGCACGACGGCAATGCGCTCATTATGGTGCTTGACCATATCACCGATGCAGGAAACCTCGGCGCCATCGCTCGATCGGCGGAAATCGTAGGCGCGTCGGGCGTCATCATCCCGAACAAGCGCAGCGCCCATGTTACGGCGGCTACGTACAAAAGCTCGGCGGGAGCCATCAACCATATCAAGTGCGCCCAGGTTTCCAATATTGCCCAGACGCTCGAGCGTCTGAAGACCGAGGGTTATTGGGTTGCAGGAGCGAGCGAAGAGGCGCACTACACGGTCTGGGAAGCTCCGCTGCATGGCAAGATCGCCCTGGTCATGGGTAACGAAGGCGAGGGCTTGTCCCGCCTGACTCTTGAAAGCTGCGATTTTCTGACCAGGCTTCCGCAGGAGGGCAAGGTCGGCTCCCTCAACGTGGCGCAGGCTGCTACGGCCATCATGTACGAATGGATGCGCCAGAGCACGGTCAAAGCGCAGGGCTAGGCGCATTCAGATGGCTCGTGCAAGAAGGAGGCTTCTCATCGTAGACGGATACAACGTGCTGCGAAGCGGCTCGCGGTATCGGTGTCTGCGCGATGCAGGGCCGAACCCTGATTATGCTGACGATGCGTTCAATAGGGCTCGTGAAGCCTTGATTAACGACGTGGTGGCGTACGCCGGCCGTGATTGCGATGCTGTTGTTGTTTTCGACGGAGGTCGTAATCAGTTCTCCGACGGTTCTGTCGAACGTGTCGGCGGCGTGCGCATCATGTTTTCACGAGCGGGGGATTCGGCGGACAAGGTCATAGAGAAGCTGAGCCGCGATGCGCGCGAACGTGGTATCGAAACCATGGTGGTGACCAGCGATGCCACTATCCAGAATACGGTCTTCGGTTTGGGAGTCGATCGCATGAGCGCCAACGGGTTTAGCCATGCGGTCGAGGTGAACCATCAAGAATACGAGCTCGATGAAACGCCTCGCCCTGCGGTTAAAAACACCGTGAGCGATCGGCTTGCCCCATCTGTTCGTGCGAAACTTGCCGCCCTGAGGGATTCTCTGTAGCGTCTGACAGTGCGTCTTTTTCGTTCTATTTTATGCGTCTTGCCGTGGCCTTTTCTTCCGGCATGGCTTGCGCGAGGTGGATCGTTTAGGGCAATTCTTGGTTTTGGCGCAATGATTGACCGATATAAGCGCAGGTAGATTGCATTTTTCAGAAGAAAGGCAGCCTCGTTCGCGCATTGTTCAGCGCAAGGGCATGGGATACAATAACAAGTTACATGGCTCTGCGAAAGTTTCATCGAAAGGGGGTGCCGGGCATGAAGATTCACGTTATAGCGGTCGGTAAGCTGAAGGAAAAGTTCTGGGTAGATGCTTGCGCCGAATACGTTAAACGCTTGAAGGCGTACGCGAAAGTAACGGTTCAGGAGATTCCCGATCGCGACCCTGCGAAAAGCGGCGGCGAGGAGGGCGCTCGTAGGATCGAGGGCAAAGGCATTCTCGAGGCTTTGCCCGAGCATTCCCACGTTATTCTTCTCGATGTGGGTGGAAAGCAACTTTCAAGCGAAGGCATCGCCGCCCGCATGGATGCGCTTATGCTCTCCGGTGTAAGCGACATTACGTTTGTCGTCGGCGGATCGGGCGGCGTGAGCCGCGGTGTGTACGATTTTGCGGACGAGCACCTATCGTTCGGCAAAATCACGCTTCCGCATAATCTTGCACGCGTGGTGCTTCTAGAGCAGATATATCGCGCGTTCAAAATCAGCCGCGGAGAGCCCTACCATAAATAGAGCTTTCACGACATAAGCAATATGGGCGAACCAGGTTTCCAGCATGCCGCTTGGAGGCCTGGTTCGCTTTCTCTTTCCCAAATGCGGTGTGGGTTGTTTTGCCGAAGACACGGGTTGACCGAAATCGGCTGAGTTGTCGGACGTTTTCGTCTTTGAACGAGTTGGTGCCGGATGCCTTGGCATCGTTCGTCCAGACATGGTCGAAGGTTTTCGGCCTCCGCTTTTTCGATGCATATCAAAAGCCTGGGCGCGCTTTTTCGTATGATGGCCGAATAACAATTTCAGCGGAGCGCATGCTCCGCTTTTATCATAAGGAGTTTGTATGACTGCTCGAAAAAAAGACGAACCTCGCATGTCCGCCGAGGACCGTCTTTCCATATACGGCATTTTGAAAAAGAACTTTTCTTTCGATGAGGATTACCCCCTTGCCAATCTTGGTTGGTGTTTTGTTCGCGAGGGAATCAACAAGGAAGACTACGGCTTTCTGAAGCTTAAGGCGATGCTTGAGGAGATGGTCGATTTCGTAAGCACTTCCACGAAGGAAATCGGGGGAGTGTCGCAGTCGATGTTTGCTCTTCATGAGTTCGCTCCGTTCGAAGAAAAGCTTGCGGAAGAGGACGAATCGGAGGATACGCAGGAAGGCGCTTCTGGTTCCGAAGAGAAGCCGGAAGCATCTGAAGCGTCTTCCGATGCGAAAAAGGACAATAAGCAGAGTTCTTCAGAAGTTATTGTTGATGAAGAAAAGTGTAAAAAAGAAACTAATACTAAAAATAACAGTAATAAAAAAATAGAAACTAGAAGTGAAAAAGAAATAAGCGCCGAATTAAGCTCTGAAAATACAAAGGGAGACAAAGAGGGAAAAGATAGCAAGAAAGTTTCAGCTACTAAAGACGAAAATGATTCTAAAGATAAAAATGGAATCAAAAGCGAAAAAACAACAAACAACAAAAATGAATCTAACAATAAAAAAGTAGCTAAGGAACAAAAAGATACTAAAGAGGCTAAGAAAACAGATGAGGATGCAGGAAGCAAGGGCGATCGTCGTTCGTCTGTAGCTGCTTTGCCCTCGCCAGCGCAGGGCGAAATAGCTCCGTCGCGCCGTTTGGAATCTCCCAAGGGTTCTTCGTCGAAGCAGAAAACGAGGTCTTCCTCGAAGCCTGCTTCACGTTCCCAGGCCGTCTCGCGCGCATCGGGGGATAGGCCTCGGCGACGCGTTATTCCCGGCAAAGCTCTCGAGCGTTTCGGCTATCTTGGAACATGGCCCGAGTTCCTCCGCACGCTTGCCAATCTGGCGCTCGATGAGCCGTGGGATTTCTGTAATCAAGACATCGGCGAGGCAACGCGTAAGTACGACATCCTCCACAACTACATCCGCTACACGTTCTACCGCCTGACCCTCGAGGACAAGATAGGCTTTTCGTCGGACGAGGATTTCGCCGTGTTCAATACCGGCCTGGTGGATAGGCATTATGAGGACATCTATGCATGCTTTGAGCCTTCCGATCCCGAGCGCCCCGAAGAGGCTCGTTATGCATGGTCGTTTGCAGGCTTTTGCACGGCCGGTACAGGAAGGCTCGGCAAGCGACTGGTTCGCGAGCTTAGCCCGCTTCCTCAGCCGGCGAGCTATCTTGAACGCAAGGAGGATCTGCTGTTCGACCTCGATCGAGAGGTTGTTTGCGATGTCCACCACATCGTTGTGGACAACGTGCACAGACTGCCGGTGAATTTCCTGCGCGATGAGCTGGCTTCTTCTCAGGAATGTTTGGGCATTCTTGCCGGTATCGAGGATTTGACGGACGGCGCGCGTGGCGATAGGTTCGAGAAACTGCGTATCGTCATTGAAAACGATACGCGTCTCTTCAACAGGCTGAGCACAAGCATCAATGCCGCCATCGACGTCGCGAAGCGTCAGGTCCGCTGGAATTACAAGACCGCTGTTCCTGCGTATTACCCGCGTACGAACAGCATGAACCTGCTGCTTCCGCTCATTCTCACCGATTCGTCGACGCCGGACGTGGCGCTTGTCGTTGAGTTGCAGAAATCGGGGAATTACCAGGGGCAGACCGTGGTCACCATGGCTCAGGCTTACAGGGATGCGCGCCTGTTGTGCCGCCCCTACATCGATTGGCTTTCTCCGGCTTCGATTATCGACGCCGCCGAAGAGGAAGACGAAGAGGAATAAGGCATGGATTCCAACACTGCTGCATCCTGCACATCATCGGATCGCGGGTCCTTTCTGGTAGGGGTCCTTTCGGACACGCATGGAACGTTGCCGCGATCGGCCTATGCGGAGCTTGCGGATTGCGACCACATCATTCACGCGGGTGATATCTGCGGCCCCGATATTCTGGCGGAGCTTGAAACGCTGGCGCCCGTAACGGCGGTTTTGGGCAACAACGATTATCGGGAATATGGCGCCGCGGTGGACAAGTTTGCCTCGGTGAAGATAGCGGGGGTGTCGTTTCTGGTGACGCACAAGCCCGATGATTTGGAGCGCGCTCTTCGCGGCTGTACGTCGGCGCTTCAGCCGGGCGATCCCGTTCCTGATGTCGTGGTGCATGGGCATACGCACATTCCGCGTATTGTGAAAGGCAAGGATGCTCGGCCTGCGACGTTGCTGGTTTGTCCCGGCTCGGTCACACGTCCGCGGGGCGGCTCTTCGCCCACGGTGGCGAAGCTTGTGCTTTGCGGCGGCGCGGTGGAAAGCGTACGCCTGGTCGAACTGACGTGCGGCTAGGTGATAGATGACCTTGCTTCAGGGCGTTTTTACGAAGCGAATGAAGATAGGAGTTCCCTATGAAGCTCGATACTGCTGAAGTGCAGGAGATCATTGCCAACGATCCTCATATGCTGCTGGTTGACGTACGCGGCAAAGAGGAATTCGACGCCGGGCATATTCCCGGCGCCGGATGCATGCCTGCCGAAGAGATGCTCGATTGCCTTTACGACGAGGCGCTTGGCGAGCGCGGATTGGACGCCATCGCGAACATGCGCGGGATGGAGCTTTCCGACGACGCATCGGTCATCGTGCTTTATAGCACCCACGGAGAACGTAGCGCGCAGGTGCTGCAGCACATGGAAGCAATCGGCTACGTGAACGTTTACGATGCCGACGCTCTTGATGAGTGGCCTTACGACGTGGTGACCACTGCGGAAGAGCAGGCTGTGGCGGCGGCACTTGCGGCGTCCGACGTTGTTGCACACGATGATGCATGCGGCTGCGGCCACGACCACGAGCATGCACATGGGGGCGACTGCGGTTGCAGCCACGATCGCGACTGAGCATGCAAGGGCAATCGTGCGTATTTTGGCGCTTGCAACTGCTAAAGGAACTGAGGTGTTTGATTTGCGCGCGTGCACGGTGCGAAAACGAAAAACGAGGTAGTCCGCGCAAGGCGGGCTTCCTCGTTTTTGGTATGCCGTTCAATTACGACGTTTTTCGTTTCCGGCAGCTTGGACGACGCATGGACGGGCGAAAGCCTTGTTTGTCCATGCGTCGAGAGGAGGGGCTGCTAAGCGCCGAGTACTTCTCCGATGGTGTAGCCCATCAGGCAATTGCGCGTATGAGAGAGGCAGTTCAGATTGTGCGGGTACGTATTGTAGAACATGCCGCCCGAAACCACGCCCGCTGCGAAAAGGCCTTCGATGGGGGTGCGATTCTTGTCGAGGACGCGGCATTCGGTGTCCACGAGCAAACCTCCCGCGGTGCAAAGTCCGTCGGCAAATTCTTTCGTAGCGTAATAGGGCGGGGTGTCGATGGTCATCATCATGTCGCCGGGGAAGCCGAAGTCTTCGTCCTTTCCGGCGGCGGCCATGGTGTTCCATCGCTCGATGGAGGCCACGAATTCATCTACTGGCACTTCCATCAATTCGGCAAGCTCTTCGAGCGTATCGGCTTTCAAGGCTTTTTCACTGCGCGCGGCGGCCGTCCAGGCTTCCTTGGGACCGTAGCATGAAGAGCTCGGCGTCCAGATCTTGTCGATTTTCTCGTCGATGGCGTCGTCGACGATGTAGAAGTCGTAGGTTCCGGGCTGCGCCTGAATTGCAAGCGCGAGGTGGCCGTAGGGTTCGTATTCGGGGGTGAATCGCTTACCCAGCTTATTGACGCGCAGATACGGCATAAGCTGTTCGGGGTCGAGCATGATAGGCTGGGGAAATTCGTCTTCGGCGGCCCCGACGGCAATGCCCATCTGGTGGCCGTCGCCGGTGTTTCCGAATGCGCCCGTAAGCCAGCTGCCCGGTACGCTGCGCGGACGGCAGCGCTCTTTGAGCATCTGCTGGTTGAATTCGTATCCGCCGGTGGCCAGCACGACGCCTTTCGCGCAGTTGTATTTCTCGAAGCCTTGCTCGCTTTTCACGATGACACCGGTTACTTTTCCCGCATCGTCGGACACGAGCTGGCATGCCGGGCAGCTGTAGCGAATTTCAACTCCTGCATTTTCGAGGATTCCTGCCAGAATCCCTGCAAGGTCGCCGGGAGGATAGGGCAGGTTGAGCGATGTGTTCCACGAGCGCGAAAGCGATGTTTTGTCGTATTCGTCGCGAAAATCGGGGAAGTCTCCTGCGGCGAACGTGAGCGGGTAGTCGTCGAGGTTCTGGTTGTCGAAGTGTCCGATGTACCAATCGACGGCCTCGCCGTTTTTCTCGAGGAAGTGGCGGTACAGGCTCATGTCGCCCTGGAAAGCGCAGTCGACCATGGCGTCGGCAATCCATGCGTCGGTGTCGTAGGTCATGCCCCAGTGCTGGTGCAGCTTCGAGCTCGTTCCGCCGATGGTCGCCGAGTTGTAGTTGCCGGTGCTCTGTTTTTCGACGGCGACGGTTTTCAGGCCATGTTCGGCGCAGGAAAGCGCGGCGGCATCGCCCGCTGGCCCTAATCCGCATACGACGACATCGACATCATGGGTTGCGACGATATCCGATTCCGCGATCGGCTCGGCCACGAAGGCAATTTTGCCTTCGCCCGCCGCTCCCACTTCTATCTCCTCGACAACGGGCCATACGGCCTTCGAAGGGTCGGTTGTTTGCATGGCTCCGTTTGCGACGACATCGTCTGCGGCGCTTTGCTCGGCTCCCGTCTTCGGCGCGCATCCGCCCAGGCTTGCCAGCGCGGCCAATCCGGTTGCCGCCCCGGCCGTTCCCAAGAATGCGCGGCGGCTCAGTTTCCTCTCGTTCATCTGTTCCCTCCTTGTAGACGTTGCCCCAATGGCACGACCTATGGGTTCCCATGGTGGCGAATCGCTGTGTTTTGCGCGTCATACGAAACGGTATATTTTTATGAATGGGCGTCAAAATACCTGTTCACAATATAGGCTTGGTCATTGCGTTTGAAATATGCCAAGAGATTCCAACGTGTACGCGAAGGGGTCTTTGTACAATGCGTAAAACGGAGAGCTTATATTGGCAAGCAAGGGAAAAGGGGACGTGTTGGCTGGTTCACGTTTGCGACGTTTCGTTTCGAGTAATCGTATGGTGTCGAATTCGATTGCCGTCGTCGGGTCGTCGTTTTTATGGGCATGGGGCTTTCTTTGTTATTTAAGCCCGGTTCTTTTCCCTCCTACGGTTGGGGCTGGAAGCGTTGGCCTTGAGGTTGGTTTTTTCGTATCGCAAGGCTGCATTGTCGCATCTGCTTGTTTGCTTCTGGTGTCGTCTTCTTTGCGGCGATTTGTTGTGCGTCGCTTCGTTCTTGCTTTCTGTGCGATTCTCTCCTCGGTTTTGACCTTGCTGCTTGCGGCGTTTGTCTCGTCCGGCTGCATGGTGGGCATCGTCTGCTGTGGTATAGTGCATGGCGTTTGCATTCCCCTGCTTGGGATTGCTTGGGGAGCGCGCTACTCCATCGGGTCGAAGGGCATGCAATCGCTGGTGGTATTGTCGTTTCTTATTGCCTATGCGTTGTACTTCGTTTTTCCGTTTGCCCCATATAAAGGCGGGATTGTCTGCGTTGCGGTCATGCCGCTGGCATCATGGGCACTATGGCGCATTGACGTGCGCAATCGTGATGCGCTGGTAAGAAAGGTCGATGAATCGCAAGAGAAAAAAGACGCTGGCAGAAGCCTTGCGTTTCTCGGCGAGCTTTTCAACGGTTCATGGGAGCTATCGGGCATTCCGTGGAGGGCCTTGGCCGCCGTTCTTCTCGCCGCATTCGTTGGCAATATGGTTGCTTCGGCGGCAATGGGTTTTTCGTACGAAAACGCGGACGGTCTTTTCAGGGGCGGCGCTTTCGTGTGCGCTTGCATTGCCACTATGGCGCTCGTGCCTTTGACATCCGACGGGTCTTCGCTTTCCGCGTCGGCGGTCTATAGGCTCACCTTGACGTTTTCGGCGGTGGGGCTCATAGGGATTCTTGCTTCCGACGGATCGGCCATTGCCCTGTGTGGCGCTTTGGTTCAAGGGTGTGCTTTTTTCTTCCAGGTTCTGATTATTGTTTCCGTGAGCAGGGCAACATGGGAAAAGGCCTTGTCGCCGCTTTTGTCTTTCTCTATGGCTCAGGCGGTAACAGCGGCCGTGGCGCTTGCTGGAAACGTGGTTGGAAAGCAGGTCAATGTGGGCGATGCTTTCTATCCGGGCGTTTTCGAGTGGGCGTGCGGCCTTGCCATGCTGGCGTTGTTTCTCATCATGGTGAAGCAGGCCGCCAATGCCGATGCCGTCTTACCCGAGGCTTCGGATGCAGTGGCAATGGGTGAGAAATCCGAATGTTCGCAGGATGAAAACGGCCTGTTTTCGCACCGCGATGAGCCATGTTTTGATTCCATGGGGGTTTCCTTGGAGGAAAGGATCGACTTGTTCGCAACGGCGTTCGAATTGACGAAACGCGAAAGCGAGGTGTTTTCCTATCTTTCGAAAGGAAGGAGCCTGCCTTATATAGCCGATGAGCTTTTCGTTACGACGGGTACGGTAAAGACCCATACCGTTCATATCTACCGCAAACTTGGGGTTAAATCGAAGCAGGAGTTAATCGACCTGTTTGAAGAGTGGAAAAAGGACTGACTCTGCTTATGTGTCAGCATATGGACGTCGAAGCAAATCGGTGGGTTTTTGTTAACGACATGCGCTCTTCGATGGAATCGACTATGCGAGTAGCGGCGTGCGTGACTGCAGGCATCGCTTTTGTCGATTCGGTGGTGCAAAGATATCCGTTTGTTTCCTAATGTTGGTTTTGCCTGCAATGTCTCCAAGGTTGCGGTACCGTCGCTAAAGAAGCTGTTATCTCTGTTTGCTGGCTGCGAAAGCCGGAATATTGTGCAGAAGGCGAAGGAGCCGCACCCATGGACAAAGCCATGCTCATCGCGAATCCGAATTCGGGAAAGAAAGAAGGGCGTGCTCTTTCGGAACGGGTGGCGGCGCACCTCGGTGAGCATTTTTCCAGCGTGGACGTGCGGCTGTCGTCGTGCGCGGCCGATGTCGAAGCGTGGGCGCGTGAAGCGCGCGAGCAGGAATACGACGCCTTGTTCGTCATGGGAGGAGACGGCACGGTGGGCTTGAGTTTTCACGGGCTGTTCGACGGCGCGTGCGAAAGCAGCCGCCTGCCTGCTTTCGGCCTGATTCCCGGAGGTACGGGCAACGGGTTGGCTCGTACTATCGGCGTTGCGCCCGATGCTTTGCGGGCGGTTGAGTCGTACGATTTTTCTGAAACCACTCTTCTTGATGTCGGTTTGGTCAACGGGCGGCCGTTTGCCTATACCGTAACAGGGGGAACGCTGCCTGAGGGCATTCGAAAAGTGTCGCCCGAGCTCAAATCTCGATACGGGTTTCTCGCCTACGTGGCAAGCACTATTTTGCGCATGGGCGATGGAGAGCATCATGCTCTGCGTATCGTGGTCGATGGGGAAGAGCGCAAGGAAGACATCAGCTCGTTTTCGGCATTTTCCGCGAATGCCTTGGCGAATGAGTTTTCCAAGTACCAGACAAGCGTGGCCGACGGGGAGATTCACTTGATTGCGCTCAGGGACGCGTCGCTTCCTTCGCTGCTTGCTCTTCTTCCGGACATATTGATGCACGCCGTGGACGGGGGCGACCGCGTGCTTTTCCTGCATGGAAAGACGATCGAAATCTCATGCGTCGATGGCGGGCTTCGCTGCGGCGTCGACGGTGACGACGGCCCGTGCCTGCCTGTCAAACTTACCGTTCGTCCAGGTGCGCTGCGTATGTTTGCTCTGAAAGAGGGGTAATAGCCGCGGGTACGATAGGGGACCGACATGGGCGATGTGGCCGTACAGATTCGGGGCATGAGGAAAAAGAGCGGAAGTTTCGTTCTTGATATCGAGCGTTTCGATGTTTTCTTCGGGTCCGTCGTTGGTCTTGTTGGGGAAAACAGCGCGGGTAAAACCACGCTTTTGAACATCATGGCGGGACGGTCTCGTTTTGACGAGGGCTCACTGCTTTTCTCGGATGAATTGAAAAGCGCTCGGGGCGTTTCGGTTGCATGCGTGTTCGACCGGCCCGATATAGACGGTCTGCTCTGCGCGTGGGATATCGATGCGGTTTTTCGCAACCTATACCCAGACTGGTCGACCGATGAGTTCTTCTCTTACATCGATGGATACGGAATCGACCGCGATAAGCGCATCGAGGCCACGTCTCGTGGAATGAAGGCCAAGACGATGCTTTCAATAGGGCTTTCGCATGGAGCGAGGCTTCTTCTGCTTGACGAAGTTGCATCTGGGATAGACCCTTACTCGAGAAGCGACATGCTTAGCACGATACGGTCATATGCCTTGGAGAAGAATGCGGCCGTGGTGCTTTCGTCCCATATCGTGAGCGACCTTGAACTTGCCGCCGATTATTGCGTCGTCCTTTCTTCGGGATCATTCGTTCTGATGGATTCGATGGCGACTATCAGGGACGCTTCGGGTTCCATGTCAACAGAGGAGTACTTGGTTTCTCTTCGTAACGAGGGGGTGTTTTCTCGTTTATGAAGGCATTGATAATTAACGATCTTATTCTTGTTCGAAAAAGCATTTCTTGGTCGTATCTTTTCCCTCTCGTGGTCATTGCCATCTCTTCCTTCGGCAATGCTGGCTTTCTGCTCATGGTGATGCCGATGGTCGTGCTGTTTCTGGCAAACAGCCCGGTGGTGAACCTGTTTTCCCGAGAAGAGGCAAGCGGCTGGCGTTGCTCTTCGCTCCTTTCCCGTAACGGGGCTTGAGGTGGCCGCTTCGAGGTTTCTTGTGGCCGCTGCTCTCCTTGCGGCTGCGTTTGCGGTTATGGGCGTGCTGGTGCTTGTTGTCGCTTTTGCGGCCGATGTTGAATTCGAAGGTGCTTATATCGGCTTGGCCTTGGGTGTTTGGTTGATTCTGGCGTACGATTCGCTGCTGTTTCCGTTTCTTTACCGCTTCGGGTCAAGCAAGGCGAACATTGCGACGCTCACCCTCGTAGGGACAATGATTATTGCGATGTATCTGCTCCAGCGGTACGGCACGGCCTTCGAGCCGGTGTTTTCCGTGCCATTTCCAGCCCTTGTAGCGGGTGCGTATGTTCTTCTGGCGGCCATTATGGTCGCGTCGGTCTTCATCTCGGCAAGAATACTTTCCGCCGAATTTCCTGCTCGAGATTTCTTGGCGTAATCGGGGCGCAGCCGAGCGGTGATAGTCATTCGGATGCGGTTTTGCACGACGGCTTGCTTGGAGTTTTGTGTCGTGGTTGGCGGGAGGTTGCGATGCCCGTGCAACAATCTGTTGCTTGGACGGCCCCTCGATGCTGTTCATAATGAAAGTGTAGCGGCATCATAGAGAGGATTCTTCATGCTTCTGAAAGACGTACTTCCCCGTTTGCGCCATGAGCGTGGTCTGACTCAGCAAGATTTGGCGGAAAAGCTTTATGTGACCAGACAGGCCGTTTCTCGTTGGGAAACGGGGGAAACCGCTCCTGGCATCGACATGATCAAGCTGATCGCGACGGTTTTCGACGTGCCCGTCACGGCGCTTTTGGACATGCCCGAGCATTACTGCCAGAGCTGCGGCATGATGTTCACCGATGAATCGCAGTATGCCTTCGAGGCCGACGGCGCACGGACGCACGATTGGTGCAAATGGTGCTACGACAAGGGCGCGTACACCTATGAAACCGACATGGAATCGATGATCGAGGAATGCGCGCCCCGCATGGCACAGGCGATGGGCTGGAAGCTCGATGAGGCCGTGTCGCTGTTAGGTGTGGTTCTTCCGCATCTTGAGCGATGGAAAAAGGAATGCGCCCGGTAACCTGCGGGCCTTTCATCCATCCGACCGCTGGGGCGGCGCTTTCTACGCTTTGAACTGCATGGCGCAGTAGCGTGCGTCGGTGCCGCCGAGGGCAATCGGCTCGTCGTGCGTTTCTCGTTTTACCCATGTATGTGACCTGGGGAATTTAACCAGGTCATTCAACGTTTTTTTTGATCGATGGGCGATGTCGGTCGTGCTGGTCGGGAAACCATGCGTGCGCAAGCGCCTTGATACCCGGCTCGATGTCCTCTTTTTCGATGCTCGAGAATCCGACTAGCACGAATCGTTGTGCGGCATCGCAGTCATCTGCCCAGTATCGGCTCGTGCTGTAGACGGAAACGCCCGCATCCCTCGCCGTTTCGACAAGTTCGGCGGCGCTTCTCCCATCGTTTGTTTCTATCAGGATATGCAGGCCGGCGTTGCTTTCGACGACACTCACGTTGTCGCCGAGGTGCTTCTTCACGGCAGCGGTCAAAGCCGCATGCTTTCGCTTGTATTTCGTTTGGACTCTTTTCAGCATGCGGTTCCAATATCCCTGCTGCATGAAAAGCCGTAAGACGATCTGCGAGAGCCACGACACCTCGCAGCGAAACCCCTCGAACGTATCGCGCCAAGCTGCAAGAAGAAGCGGTGGGAGCACGAAGTAGTTTATGCGCAAGGCGGGCGTGAGGGCTTTCGAGACCGTTCCCATATAGATGACGCGCCCATGGCGATCAAGGGATTGCAGTGCGGGCAGGGGCTGCGCTCCGTAGCGGAATTCGCGGCAGTAGTCGTCTTCGATGATGAACGCGTCGTGCTCGACGGCCCAGTTCAAGAGTTTTTGACGTACAGGAAGCGTCATGATCTTACCCGTGGGAAATTGGCTCGAAGGCGTGACGAAAACGAGGCGCGCCTTGCTTCTTGCGAGCGAGTCGAGGTTCCAGCCGCTTTGGTCATCCACGCTGAGTGGCACGGTGGAAAAGCCTTGACGTTCGAAAACGATGCGTGCGCCGTCGAATCCCGGATTTTCCATGGCCACGACATCTCTGCGCGAATCGAAGAGGGTCAGCAGTCTCATGAGGGCCGCCTGCGTTCCCGGCAGGATGACCACCTGTTCGGGGCTGCATCTCACGCCCCTTTTCGATGCGAGCTGCGCGGCAATTTCGCGTCTGAGCAAAGGGTCGCCGAACGGATTGCCGTAGCGGTTGGCGCAAGCCGCCTCTTCGCCGAACAGTGCTTCGGCGGTGAGTTTTCTCCAAATGTCGGCGGGAAACGCGTCGTCTTGCAGATTGCCGTATGTGAAATCATAGCGAGTCGTTTCGGAACCGGTGCTTGAGCTGTCGAGGCACTCGATTGTGGGGAAGTGCGTCGCCATAGCGATGTCGCATGATTCTGCAAGCGACATGTCGTCAAGGTCGAGCTTTTCTACGATATAGCCTCCTCCCGGCCTGCTGGAAATATAACCCTCGATAACAAGCTGGCGATAGGCCGATTCGACCGTGTTCCGCGAGATACCGAGGTCGTTTGCGAGCGTTCTGAGCGCGGGCAGCTTCGACCCCGCTTCGATTCTTCCGCTTGTTATTTCATTGCGGCACGAGTCGAACAGCTGTCGGTATAGCGGAGTATCGGCGGTTTTGTCTACGAGTATCAAGCCAACCCTCCTTTTCGCAGGTTAGACGGCAATTCATGTTGGCGTGGGTTTCTTTGATCGCGCCCGTATTGTACCCATAGAAAAGAGGGAAAGCGTCCCTTACCTAAGAAAACGGATGCTTCTATGCTTGTTCTATCGAATGGTCATTTCATTTTAGGGGAAGCGGGAAGGGGTTCGTCATGAAGACAAGCTCATTGAGAAAGAAGTGCATTTGGATATGCGCGACGGGGGCGTTTTTGGGCATGGCGGGCTTGGCGGCGTGTGCGCCCCAAGTGGCCGTTGTCGAAGACCAGACAGCTTCTGCGGTCGCGCAGATGCCTCGTATGACTCCTGCGACCGACGAATACGGCGTTGTCGTCGCCGACTCGTGGAAGGACATCTATCCGAACGAATTCGCGACCTATGAAGCCAATGTCTCCAATTCACCCGATAGCGGCAAGCATGATTATCTCGAACTGTATCCTGCGCTTAACGCGATGTATCAGGGTTATGCGTTCGCGCTCGGCTACGACGAGGCATCGGGTCATCTTTACACGCTCGATAGCGTGAAGGGCACGCCGCGCACGAACGAGAAGGAACAGCTTGCGAACTGCATCAGCTGTAAAACCCCTCAGTTCACGGCAACGGTGAACACTGAGGGCGAAGAGATTTACAAAAAGCCGTTCTGGGATGTGGTCGAGCAATATGACGAGCCCGTCAGCTGCTATAACTGTCACGAAAACGACCCGCAGTCTACGACGGTGACGAATAAGTTCTTCTCAAGGGCGCTTGGGGCATCCGACGCCGCAAACGTTCCCAAGGAATCCCAGGTGTGCGGCCAGTGCCACAACGAGTATTATTTCGACCCTGAAACCAAGGCGACCACCAATCCGTATTCCGGTCTTGAGACTATGACGCCCGATGCGATTCTTTCCTATTACGATGAGCGCGGATACAAGGATTGGGAGCATCCCGGAACCGGGGCGGCCATGCTCAAAGTGCAGCATCCTGAATTCGAGACCATCTATGGCGGAAATCAGACCTACATGGCCAAGTACGGTATGACATGCGCCAGCTGTCATATGGGCACCAAGGTTGCCGAAGACGGAACGACGTATGTGTCTCATGAATGGAAAAGCCCGCTTGAAAACCAAGAGCTGATGGACACGACGTGCAACACGAGCGGGTGCCATGCGGATGACAAGGGCGGAATCGCAGGTAAAGTGGCCACGATCCAGGCCGAAGAAGAAGAGCGCGTGACTGCGATCAGCGAGAAAATCGAAGAGCTGATCGCAAAGACCGACGAGCGTCGCCAGGCAGGTACTATCGATGCCGACACGCTTGCCCAGGTGCAAAGGCTTCACCGTGTTTCACAGTTCTATTGGGATTTCGTCATGGTGGAAAACAGCGAAGGCGCACACAACCCCGAGTTGACGTTTGAAACGCTCGACAAGGCGGAAGCCGCCGCTGACGAGGCCCTTGCCCTTCTGGCGTAAAAGTCGGGTTCAGTCGCAAGAATCGATGTTTTTTCAGGCTGCGGGCGTTTCTGCCCGCAGCCTTTTGTCGATTGGTGCCATTCGTTTCTTTGCGCGAGATGATGGAGAAAGAAACCGCCCGACATCCTGCGGGCTTTTCGTCCGCCTGACCGCCAAGGCGGCGCTTTCTACACGCCGAACTGCATGGCGCAATAGCGTGCGTAGGTGCCGCCAAGAGCGATCAGCTCATCGTGCGTGCCTTCTTCGACAACGCGCCCTTCGTCGACGACAGCAATTTTATCGGCGTTGCGAATGGTGGAAAGCCTATGCGCGATTACGAGCGTGGTGCGCCCCTTCGACAGCTCGGCGAGTGACTCTTGCACATGGCGTTCGCTTTCGTTGTCGAGCGCGCTCGTGGCCTCGTCCAGAATCAGGATCGGCGGGTTTTTCAAGAAGACGCGGGCAATGGAGATGCGCTGTTTCTGGCCGCCTGAAAGACGGGCGCCGCGTTCGCCCACGTAGGTGTCGTAGCCGTTTTCGAATTCCATAATAGTGTCGTGAATGTTTGCGCGTTTGGCCGCCTCGATTACTTCGGCGTTGCTCGCCTCGGGGTTGCCGTAGAGGATGTTGTCGCGGATGGTGCCGTCGAACAGGTACACATCCTGCTGCACGATGCCCACGGTGCGGCGCAGCGACGCCAGCGTCACGTCGCGCACGTCGGCGCCGTCGATGCTCACGCGCCCCTCGCACACGTCGTAGAAGCGGGGGAGCAGCGAACACGTGGTAGTTTTGCCGCCGCCGCTTGGCCCCACGAGCGCCGTGGTTTTGCCGGCGGGTGCATGCAGGGTGAAATCGTGCAGTACGTCGGTTGCGCCGTCGTAGGAGAACGAGACGTTTTCGTAGCGAATGTCTCCGCGCACGCTCGAGTTGTCTGCTTCGTTCGAGCTGCTGGTTTTGCGAGCCGTTTTCTTCGAGGCGTCGTTTGTGCAAGCGGCCTTCTCCAGCTCGACGGCGCCTGGCCGGTCCTGGATGGCGGGTGTAATCGCCATGATTTCCGCGAAGCGACGGAACCCTGCATAACCTTTCTGGAATTGTTCGGCGAAGTTGATCAGCTGTTCGATCGGCGAGAGGAAGATGCCGATGTAGAGGGCGTAGATCGCCAGGTCGGTGGGCTCGATCTGCCTCTGCACCATGAAGTAGCCGCCACCTACGACGACGATGGTGTAGAGCAGGCCTGTGAACAGGGAATTCACGGCATGGAAACGTCCCATGAACTTATAGGAGCGCTCTTTCGTGTCGACGAACAGTCGGTTGGTGCGTTCGAATTTCTTCGCTTCGAGCACTTCGTTGCCGAACGACTTCACCACGCGCATGCCGCCAAGGGCGTCTTGGATACGCGAATTGACGCCCGCCATGGTGCGGCGATTCTCGGTGAAAATGACGCGTTTGCGATAGTTGATCCATGTCGCATAGGCAGCCATAACCACGGTGCACACAAGCATGATCAACGTCAGCGGCACGTTGATGAAGAACAGCAGAGCGAACGATCCGATGATCTTCAGCGAGCAAATGAAGATGTTTTCGGGTCCGTGGTGTGCCAGCTCCGATACGTCGAACAGGTCGGTGACCAGGCGGCTCATCATTTCGCCGGTGTTGTTCTTGTCGTAATACGAAAAGCTGAGGCGCTGGTACTGGTCAAACAGGTCGGCGCGCATGTCGGCCTCCATACGTGCGCCCATGACGTGGCCCCAGCGGGCGATGAACCATTGGCAGCTCGTGCGCAGCAGATAGAGGGCGATCATGCCGACGCAGATGAGCCCGAGCGCGCCCATGACTACGGGCGCTGGTTGCAAGAAGAAATCACGCGTGAAGAAGTTGAGCAGCTGGGGAAACGCCAGGTCGATGCAGGCGAGCAAGGTGGCGCACACCAAATCGAACCAGAAGAGGAACTTGTACTTGCTGTAATAGCCTATGAACTTCTTGAACACCTGGGCGCCAGAGATAGAAGGCGCATGAGATGCGGCGGTGCTTTGGGCGGGAGAGGTCGATGGGGGCACGGATATCCTTTCGTTGCGCGAGGCAAGCGAGCGCGGTTCGTATGATTTGGAAAACGCGGTCTATGGTAGTACCAATGGCTTGTGCCGACGAGTGGTGGGTGCAAGAGAGCAGGGAATCTGCAAGTGCGACGTATGCGGGGCGAAGTTGTATTTTGCGGGAAAGCCTTCAGCGGAACGGCGGAAGGTGCCGTCGTTTGGGGCTTTTCATTCAGGATCAATATTATTGCCGATCTGCATCCATCTGTAACAGAGCTGACACATGGCATCGCTACCATGCACGACAAACAAACGCCGCCGCTTATCGAAAGCCTGCGACGCTCACCGACCAGAAGGGGTGCGTCATGATCAAGCCGCGAACCGTAGGCATTGTGGGTATGGGACATGTGGGTGCTCATGTGGCTAACAGCCTGTTGCTGCAGGGGTTGGCGGACGAGCTTTATCTGTGCGATATCGATTTTGTCAAATCCGCGTCCGAGACGCAGGATTTGCGTGATTCGCTCATATTCTGTCCGTACAACGCCAAAATCGTCGATTGCCAGGACCGCTATGAGGAGCTTGCGGGCTGCGACGTCATCGTCAATGCCGCAGGCAAGGTGTCGCTGGCCGCCGGCAATCGAGACGGCGAGCTTTTCTTCACCACGGATACCTGCCGCACCTTCGCCAACCGCATCGTCGACGCGGGCTTCGACGGCATTTGGGTTTCCGTCTCCAATCCCTGCGATGTGGTCTGCACAGAGCTCTGGCACCTTACCGGATACGACCCTTCCCGCATCATCGGCTCGGGTACCGGCTTGGATTCCGCGCGCTTGCGTTCTCAGATTTCGCTCGCCTGCAATCTGGACCCCAAGTCAATCAACGCCTACATGATCGGCGAGCACGGGGCGTCCATGCTCGCTGCCTGGAAGCCCGCTTTAATTTCCGGCAAACCTTTGTCACAGCTGGCGGACGAGGACCCCGATCGTTTCGCCTTCGATCTGGCCGACATAGAGGATAAGGCCCGTCAGGGCGGCTACGTTGCCTACGCTGGCAAGCAGTGCACCGAATATGCCGTGGCCAATGCCGCTGTGCGCGTGGTTGCTGCGGTGCTGCATGACGAGCATGCCGTGATGGGCGCATCCACTCTCCTGACGGGCCAATACGGCGAAGAGGGGATCTTCACCTCGTTGCCCTGCATCATTGGGCGCAACGGAGTCGAGCGCGTCATGGAGCTTGACCTTTCCCAGGGCGAGCTTGAGGCGTTTCATGCCAGTTGCCAGCATATTCGCGATAACATCAGCCGTCTTGCCTGGTGGTAGGTTGCAAGAAGACGCACAAGGGCAGCTCGGCCCGACTTCTGCGCTTCCGAAATGGAAAAATGCACGAAAACGCGGTCAATCACTCGAGTTTTGTACGAAACGTATCAAAACGACTGCATCGGAGCCCTGCGCAGGTCCGAAAGGCTTTAGCTTAATCAACATAATACTGCTTTATGTTGATTATCATTGTCTTATTTGGCTCGCACAATCTGGCTAATGATACGTTTCGTACAAAAACTGAGTTTGCAGCAGCGAATTCGTGCACTATAGGCGTGTACGTACCGCCAACATGTCGGATGCTGCTTTCGTACCCAGGTGGATTCGGGGCGCAAAGGCGCTCTGGCAACCGCTATGCGAGACCAACGGCATTGTATCTTTTTCGCGCGTGTCGCTTTTCCAAACGGAGTTGCGATGCCGACAATCGATGCGCCGTTGGTATGTAAACCAAATTGTAGGAATATGCCCCGATAAGTAAAAAGATGGGCGGAAACCTCTTTGGATTTCCGCCCATCTCGTCTTGCCGCCCGTTTTCGCTTTCGGGCGTCCTCTTGCGTCTTATCAGGCGCTACGCCCACTTCAGAAACGCGCGGTAGGCCTTGAGCGTCTCGTAGAGGTCGGCCTTGTCGACGACCTCCCACGGCGCGTGCATGTTGAGCACCGCCACGCCGCAGTCAATCACGTTCATGCCGTATTTGGCGAGGATATAGGCGATGGTTCCGCCGCCTCCAACATCGACTTTACCCAGTTCAGCAGTCTGGAACGCAGCATCGCCCTTTTCCATGATGGCACGGATGCGCGCCATGTATTCGGCGTTGGCGTCGTTGGACCCGCTTTTGCCGCGGCTGCCGGTGAACTTGTTGAACACCACGCCGCGACCGAGATACGCCGCGTTCTTCGTCTCGAACGCGCTTGCGTAGGACGGATCGAGGCCTGCAGAAACGTCGCTGGAAAGCATGCTTGAGTTTGCCAGGCAGCGGCGCAGCGGCAAGTCGCCCGCCTGTCCCGCAAGATCCATGATTTCGGCGATGGTGTTCTCGAAGAACATGGAGGTCATGCCCGTGGCACCGACGCTGCCGATCTCCTCTTTGTCCACAAGAATGCACACGCCCGTTTTCTCCAGGTCGCTTGCTTCGAGCTGGGCGATCAGGCTGGGGTAGGCGCATACGCGGTCGTCGTGACCGTAGCCGATCACCATGGATTTGTCGAAGCCGCAGTCGCGGGCGGCGCCTGCAGGAACCACCTCGAGCTCGCTCGAGAGGAAGTCAGCCTCCGTCATATCGTATTTTTCAGCAAGGATGGACAGCAGCAGCGCCTTGACGGGTTCCTTTTCCGCCAGTTTATCCAGCTCGTCGGCTTGAACACCGGCTGCCTTTTGATGCGCATCGGCGGCTTTTGCGGGACGGCTTCCGACGAGGATGTCGAGATTTTCGCCTTCAACCACTTCGGACGCCTTTTTTTGAAGCTGGTCTTGTGCCAGGTGCACCAGCAGGTCGGTGACGCAGAACACGGGGTCACCTTCGTCTTCGCCCATGTTCACCTCGACGACGCTGCCGTCTTTCTTGGCGATTACGCCATGGATGGCCAAGGGCAGCGTGACCCATTGGTATTTCTTGATGCCACCGTAATAATGCGTGTCAAGCAGCGCGAATCCGCCCGCTTCATACAGCGGGTTCTGCTTGATGTCCAGGCGGGGGCTGTCAATGTGAGCGCCAAGGATGTTCAGGCCCTCTTCCATGGGGCGGCGGCCGATCTGCGCCAGGATGACCGACTTGCCGAAGCATTCGGCGTACACTTTATCGTCCGCTTTGAGCACGGCGCCCGCTGCCCGCGCTTCGTCAATGGAGATATAGCCTGCCGCGCGAGCCATGGAGACGGCCGTGGCTGCGCATTCGCGTTCGGTCTTGTTTTCGGTGATGAACGTCTTGTAATCGGCGGCGAAGGCCTCGACTTTTGCGAGGTCGGTTTCGTCGTAAGAAAGCCACGCGTTTCTGTGTTCCATGATGCTTCTTTCTCTCGGCTTAATCCGGGCGCGTGTCCTTCGGCGTGCGGTCGCGCTCGGACATGGTTGCTGATGCGGGCATGGTACCACGCGGGGGTGGAGGCATTGTGCAAGGTGCTTTTGGTGCAATTTTCGTGAAGCAAGGCAACTGCTTGACGCTATTTTTGCTAAGGGGTCGTTTCAAATACGCTTCTGAAGCATATAATGTTCCGTTATAACGTTTCAGCCTCGAAGATGAAGGAGAAGCCATATGGCGTTCTATTATGAGGAGCCCTCGCGCACCTTTAACGAGTACCTGCTGGTTCCTGGTCACACGCCCGCCAGCTGCATTCCGACGAAGGTCAGCCTGAAAACGCCGTTGGTTCGTTACCGCAAAGGCGAGGAGGAATGCCCCCTTTCGCTGAACATCCCCATGGTTTCCGCCATCATGGCCGCCGTCTCCGACGATCGCATGGCCGTGGCACTTGCAACCGAGGGCGGTCTGTCCTTCATCTACGGCAACCAGACCATCGAAGACCAGGCTGCCATGGTCTCTCGCGTAAAGCAGCACAAGGCGGGATTCGTCGTAAGCGATGCAACCCTTTCTCCGGATATGACGCTCGATCAGGTGCTCGAGCTTAAGGAGGCAACGGGCCACTCCACCATGCCCGTTACCGACGACGGCGAGCCCCACGGTAAGCTGCTCGGCGTGGTGACTGAGCGCGACTACCGTCTGTCCCGCATGTCTTTGGACGCCAAGGTCATCGATTTCATGACCCCGCGCGAAAAGCTCATCGTTGCTCCCGCGGAGACCTCCCTCAAGGAAGCAAACGACATCATCTGGGAGCACAAGCTCAACAGCCTTCCCCTTGTTGATGCCGAAGACCGTCTTGTCTATATGACCTTCCGCAAAGACTACGATTCCCACAAAGATAATCCGCTCGAGATGCTCGATGCCGAAAAGCGCTACATCGTAGGTGCCGGCATCAACTCCCGTGACTACGCCGAGCGCGTTCCCGCCCTGGTCGAAGCCGGTGCAGATGTGCTGTGCATCGACTCTTCCGAAGGCTTCTCCGACTGGCAGAAGATGACCATCGAATGGGTGCGCGAGCACTACGGCAACGATGTGAAAATCGGCGCAGGCAACGTGGTGGACCGCGAGGGCTTCCGCTTCCTGGCAGAGGCCGGCGCAGACTTCGTCAAGGTAGGCATCGGCGGCGGTTCCATCTGCATCACGCGTGAGACCAAGGGTATCGGTCGCGGCCAGGCAACCGCTACCATCGAAGTTGCCAAGGCGCGCGACGAGTACTTCGAGGAGACCGGCATCTACGTGCCCATCTGCTCTGACGGCGGCATCGTCTACGACCATCACATCTCTTTGGCGTTGGCCATGGGCTCCGACTTTGTCATGCTAGGCCGCTACTTCGCTCGCTTCGACGAAAGCCCCTCGAACAAGGTCGTCGTCGACGGTACCTACATGAAGGAATATTGGGGCGAGGGTTCTGCCCGTGCTCGCAACTGGGGCCGTTACGACCTGGGTGGCAAGAAATCCCTTTCTTTCGAGGAAGGCGTCGACTCTTACGTTCCCTATGCAGGCAGCCTGAAGGACAATATTGCCGTTACGCTGCTTAAGATTCGCTCTACCATGTGCAACTGCGGTGCTCTTACCATTCCCGAGTTCCGCGACAAGGCGAAGCTTACGGTTGTTTCTTCGACGTCCATCGTCGAAGGCGGCGCTCACGACGTCCTTCTGAAGGATAAGACTCCCTACGTGAGCAAGGTGCGCTAAGCGCCAATTCTGTCCACCGAGGAAAGTAGTTCTCATCAGGTACGTAAAGAACATATCCGCGTTGCTGCTGGCCGGTGTGCTGGCAGCAACGCCTTTCATACCCATGACCCCTTCCGAGGCGTGGGCGGATGATGTTTCCGATGCTCAGGCTACGCTCGAGCAGGCGGAAGAGCGTCTGACCCAGATCAGCCAGGAGCATGCGAAGCTGCAAGAGGAGGCCGAAGGCCTGCAGACTCAGATTGATGCTGCTATCGAAGGGGTTATGGACGCTCAGTCTGAGGTTCAAGAGGGCCGAGAGCATCTCGGCGAAATGCTCTCTTGCGAGTACAAGACGGGCGGCATCGGTTTGCTTACGGTCTTGTTCGAATCTGAGAACCTTAACGAGCTCGTCAACAATCTCCATTATCTCGATGCCGTCCAGCAGGCGCAGGCAGACGAAATCGAGCTGCAGCGCCAGCGCCAGGAAGCGTTCAATACCGCCCTTGACGATTTGAACACCAAGAAAGACGAGCAGATGAAGAAAATCTCCGAGGCGGAGCAAAAAACCGCCGAGGCTGCTCAGGTTGTGTCCAACGCCGAAACGAAGCTTGCCGATGCGAAAGACGCCGCTGCTGAAGCCGAGCGTCTTGCCGAGCTCAAGGCGCAAGCTGAAGCTTTGGCGAAGGAGCAGGAGGAAAAGCAAGCTGCTGTCGAAACGCCCGTCGACCCTGAGCCCGAGACGTCCACTCAATCTGAAAGTGCCGATAATAGCAGCGCAGGATCGAACTCCGACAACGCCGGTTCGAATACGGGCAATTCGGGAGGGTCTTCTTCGGGCGGAAGCACTGGCGGATCTTCCGATTCTCAGGCCGGCTGGAAGACGGGCTCTGCTTCGGCGTACGGCTCGGAAAGCGATGGCACGCTTGGTGCTGCGACGGCTACGGGCGCCATTGTGACCGAAAGCTCGATGGGTGTTGCCGTTCCTCTTTCGTGGCCGAATGCCCGTTCGTATTTGGGCAGGCAGGTCGAAATCAGCTATAGCGGCATGACCGTAATCGCCACGGTCAACGACCTTGGGGGCATGGGCGGCGGATCTCGCTCTCTCGATTTGCAACCAGGTGTATGGCGCGCGTTCGGCGCAAGCTCGTGCTTCGATTGGGGCGTGCGTACGGTGAGCTACCGCTTCCTGTAAGGCTGTTTTCTGCGGGGTCGTTTCTTATAGAGAGATCGCCTTTGAAGAATCGCTTCCTGCCGAGGCATTTCTTGCGGATTGCATCGCTTTCTGTAGAATCGCTCTCGCGGACGACGACGCTTTCTATGGAACCGTTTCTGATGGATGCATCGCTTTCCGCAGAGCCGCCGTATAAACATTGAGTTCGAAAGCGCTCGGGGTTTCCCGAGCGCTTTTGCTTTCTCGGTGCAGCTCGGCGCGTGCGTAGCTGCACCGAGAAAGCCGTCTGTTTTGTGGGTTGAGTCGATTGCTCTGCGGCTCGTGACTATTGCGGTCGGCACCGTCATGCACGTGTTTTGTGGGTTGAGTCGATTGCCCTGTGATTTGTGGTCAAAAAGCCCTACTTGGGGGACTGTTTTGCGTTGATGCCTTTGCCGATGGTCAATTTGTATGACTTAGGGGAAGTGGGGCACTTGGGATGCGTGGGCTGCCTATAAAGCCGGTCATTTGACCTGGGGTTTTGCTAGGAAGAAAAAACGTGGTTTTACGCGGGAGGGAATCGAATCAATTTCCAGCAGCAAGCGGTATGTAATAGCCGACGAACGGCACTCTTCGTTCCCCTAACTCACTATTTTTGACCACGAACCGCAGCCGGCACCTCCACCCTTCCCCCAATGTGCCCTCTTTGACCACCCGAAGAGCTAGCGATTTGCCGGGAAGCCGTTCCAATCGCGGAAAATCGGATTCAAAGCCGTGGGCAACGGCCGCTTCTCGAAAGGGCTTGCTGCGGGGGGCTGAAGGGGTTTGCTGAAGGGGGGCTTGCTGAAAAAAGAGGGGGTTGAAGGGTCGCGACGAGAGTCGGGGGATTTTTTCTTAGGATTCCCTCATTCTTGCACGTCGCCGTATAATAGGACGAATTCGTGTTTCAAAGGCCGTGAGGCCATACACCGAGCAATCATCAGGAGCTGCAGATGAAAGAATACAACCCTCATGAAATAGAGCCGCGATGGCAGGCGGTATGGGAGGAGAACGGCCAGAACGTCATGGCCGAGGATTCTTCCAAGCCTAAGAAATACGTGCTCGAAATGTTCCCGTATCCTTCGGGCGATCCCCATATGGGTCATGCGCGCAACTATTCCATCGGCGATGTTATTGCTCGCTATTCCAAGATGCGCGGTTACGACGTGCTTCATCCTATGGGTTGGGACGCTTTCGGCCTTCCTGCAGAAAATGCGGCCATCAAGCATAATGGCCATCCTGCCACGTGGACGTACGGCAACATCGAAACCCAGCGCAACGTGTTCAAGCGTATGGGCTTCTCCTACGACTGGGACCGTACGGTGCGTACCTGCGACAAGGAATACTATCGTTGGGGTCAGTGGATTTTCCTCAAGATGTGGGAAAAGGACCTGGTCGAGCGTCGCAGCAATCCGGTGAACTGGTGTGAATCTTGCCATACCGTGCTTGCGAACGAGCAGGTTACCGACGGCGTATGCTGGCGCTGCGGCAACGCTGTAGAGCGTCGCGAGCTTGAGCAGTGGTATTTCAAGATTACCGAGTACGCCCAGGAGTTGCTCGACGATCTTGACAAGCTTGAGGGCTGGCCCGAGCGCGTCAAGCAGATGCAGGCAAACTGGATTGGCCGCTCTGAAGGCGCCGAGGTCGATTTTGCTCTGTGCGATGCCGACGGCAACCCCATGGAGGGTCACGATATCACCGTTTTCACCACGCGCCCCGATACGTTGTTCGGCTGCTCCTTCTTCCTGCTTGCTCCTGAGTATGACGGCCTGATTGAACTGGTCGAAGGCACCGAATACGAAGCCTCCGTACGCGAGGTCATGGAAGGAGCCGAGAAGGTGACCGCGGTCGAGCGCGCCCAGGGCGAGCTCGAGAAACACGGCGCGTTCACGGGCCGCTATGTGGTCAACCCCATTAACGGCAAGAAGGTTCCCGTCTGGGTTGCCGACTATATCGTGGCCGATTACGGCACCGGCGCAGTCATGGCTGTTCCGTGCGGCGATCAGCGCGACTTCGAATTCGCTCGCAAGTACGGCCTCCCTGTTCCTCCCATCATTCTTCCGAAAGAGGACGAGCTGTACGAGCAGCTCAAAGACCAGCAGGATATGGTGGTCGAAAACGTCGATTGGGAGCAGTCCTTCGAAGCTACGGGCTATCTGGTACAGTCTGGCAAATACACCGGCATGGAGGGCGGTAAGCATTCTCCTGCCGTGGATGCGATCATTGCCGACCTTGAGGCGCAGGGCAAGGGTAAGCTTTCCGTGCAGTTCCGTCTGCGTGACTGGCTGATTAGCCGTCAGCGTTATTGGGGCAATCCCATTCCCGCGATCTATTGTGACGAGTGCGGCATTGTGCCTGTTCCTGAAGAGGATCTGCCGGTCGAGCTGCCGCTGGACCTCGACATCACCAAAGGCGAGCAGCTGGCCGATCATGCTGAATTCGTCGAATGCACGTGCCCGAAGTGCGATCGTCCTGCTCGTCGCGAGACTGACACCATGGATACGTTCACCTGCTCGAGCTGGTACTATCTGCGCTATTGCGATCCTCATAACGAAGATCTGCCGTTCGCTCCCGAAAAAGCGAATCGCTACATGCCGGTCGATCAGTACATCGGCGGTATCGAGCACGCTATCCTGCACCTGCTGTACTCGCGCTTCTTCACCAAGGTCCTGCGCGATGCCGGCATGGTCGATTTCGACGAGCCGTTCACCAACCTGCTGTGCCAGGGCATGGTGAAAGACGAGCACGGCGAAACCATGTCCAAGTCGAAGGGCAACGTTGTTTCCCCGGTGGATATGATGGACGAATACGGTGCGGACGCCGTGCGCACCTACATCTTGTTCATGGCTCCTCCCGACAAGGACCTCGATTGGAACGAGGCGGGTCTTGGCGGCATCTATCGATTCCTGAATCGCGTGTGGCGTATTGCGTACGACCTGATGGGCGAAGCGGGGGACGAGACGTATTACCAGGAAGGCGCTGCGACCCCGGAGCAGGCTGCAGAGGCCGCGAAGGTCTTGCTACGCGAGCGTCATCGTGTTGTGGGCAAGGTGACCGACGACTTCGATCGCAACAACTTCAACACCGCTATTGCTGCCATCATGGAGCTGGTCAATGCTGCAGGTGATTACCTGCGCAAAGCCGCCCCCGATCAGCGCGATGCCGCGCTCGGCCGCGATGTGGCCGAGACCATCGTTAAGCTGCTTGCTCCGATGTCTGCGCATCTTTCCGAAGAGCTGTGGCATACGCTTCTCGGTCACGAGACCAGCGTCCATAGTGAGGCGTGGCCGACGTTCGATCCTGAGATGGCGAAGGCCGACGAAGTGGAGCTTGCTGTTCAGGTCAATGGCAAGGTGAAGTCCCGCATCACGGTTGCCGCCGATGCGGATGAGGCTGCAATCCTCGAGGTTGCTCTGAGCGCCGTTTCCAACGCGCTCGAAGGCAAGAACGTGGTAAAGAAGATCGTCATTCCCGGTCGCTTGGTAAACATCGTCGCCAAATAGGACCTCTTGAAAGACCCTCCGATGCATCGGAGGGTCTTTTTTTGGCGATAGGCGTCGTTTGCGGGTGTGCTTTTGTGTTGCATTCTTGCAGGTCGCTTTCTTTTCCCGTGAATGTTTTCCGCGATGCGAAAAGGGTGCTACCGATGGAGTAGGATTCTGCCTGCAACGCAAAAATCGAGGAACGCCGAACGGGTGTCATTCGCGATTCTTGCCTCGATGCCGAAGATGCAATCTGCCAAACCAGACAAGTGGGATTCTGTCCGACGTTTGGGGCGTTCGTGCTGAAGACGGCGTGGTTGCAACGTGGCGGTTTTTATGGGAAGGGGCATCTTGATCCGCGGATTTCTCAAAGGCATAGGAGCCTGCGTGCTTGCGTGCGTGCTTGTTGTCGCAGGCGTGAACGCTTGGGTTATTCTGTCTTCCAAAGGAAGCATGGAATCGCTCGACGAAGCCGTATACACCTCGAGTGATCCGTGCGACTGCATCATCGTGTTAGGGGCAAGCGTTTATGCGGACGGAACGCTTTCTCCCATTCTTCAAAGCCGGGTTGATGCCGCTATCCAGCTTTACAAGCGCGGCGTCGCTCCCGTCATCGTGATGTCGGGAGACGGTCGCGAGGCGAACTACAACGAACCTTCCGCCATGAAGGAATACGCGGTCTCTTGCGGCGTTTCTGCGGATGATGTTTTTTGCGATCCCGGTGGATACAACACCTACGACACCATGTGGCGCGTATCGAGGGTGTTTGGGGCGGAAAGCTGCCTCGTGGTCACCCAGGAGTATCATCTCTATCGCGCGGTTTTCGATGCCCAGGGCGTCGGAATGGATGCTCGCGGTATCGTGAGCGACGAAGGAACGTATAACGATCAGCTTTGGTACGATATCCGCGAGATTGCAGGGCGGACGCACGATTTCTGGAATATCGCCATTGGCGCCGTCCCGGACAATCCAGGCGCGGCTATCAGCTTGTAATGTGCGGATTGCCGTGGGGTAATCAGCTTCAGGCGGACGCATCGTTCGTCTTCGTCTTCGCGAACGCTATACTGATCGATGTTCGCGTCGATAAGGAGAGTTCATGGGCATTGCCGACGAAGCGGCGCTGTATGCGCTGGGATATTGGATGCACGAAAACCATCCTTCCCGTATTTCGGGGTTGTGCCTCAATGACATCCAACGAAAAACTCCTTGCGATGAATGCAGCGCGGTCTGTCCCGCTGGTCTTTCGATTCACGAGAAGAATCCCAATTGGAAAGGTTGCACGGATTGCGGCCTGTGCGTGACGGCGTGTCCCACGCAGGCCATCAACGCGTCGGGCGCATCGTGCAAGCAGGTTGATTCCGCGGTCGACGCCGCGCAAGGGTGCGTGGTCTTGGCGTGTCGGCGCTACGAAGGGGCGGCGGACGCGGTCCTTGCCTGCCTTGCGTCGCTTTCTTGGGATGAAATTGCCGCGATAGCGCTGCGCATTCCCGTTGTTCTCAAGACCGGTCCCTGTAAAACCTGCCCCGATGCCCGAGCGGTGTCGTGCTTGAAGGAAACAATTCGTCGCGTCAAAGACTTCTACGAATCGGAAGAGTTTTCTCGCCGCGTGTTTCCCCGCATTCCGGCTGCGCTTGCGCAAGAGCACGCCGAAGGCCGTGCGTCGGGAGCGCAGCGACGCCGCATGTTTTCCACCTTTGCCGACAGTGTCAAGGAGGGCACGGCTCGCTTGTCGGGAAACGAAGAGCCGCCTTCTGTCTCCCGTTCGCGGGCGATGCTTCTTGATGCGTTGGTATCGCTTCCTCTCGAAGAGCGTCCGGCTGTCCGCTGGCTCACCCTTTCGGAAGATGGGGCGTGTCGCGGTTGCGGCATATGCGTCAAGATGTGCCCGCACGGCGCTTTGTCTTTTGCAGCGGATATCGAAGGAACGCATTGCTCGGATGATTCCGTTCCCCGGTTTTTGGCTCATGACGCAAGCCGCTGCACGCAATGCGGGCTGTGCTATCTAAGCTGCCCGGAGGATAATCTGGGAGGATGGGTCGAATTGCGCACGTCGGAGGTTCCGGCGTTGGCGTGCAACCCCATCCATGTGGCTCGATGCGAAAAATGCGACCGTTTCTTCAAGGAAGAAAAGGGGAGAACAATTTGTCCCGCATGCTCGCGCTTCCGTTTTCGTCCCTAGTCGTATGCCTCTACAGCTCCGTATTCGATACGAGGTCGCTCAACTCTTGGCGCGAATGGATGTCGAGCTTTCCGTAGATATGCTTGCAGTGCGTGCGAACCGTGTTCTCCGATATGAAGAGGTCCTCGGCAATGGCAACCATGGAGCGGCCGCGCGCGATAAGCTCCATGACCTCGGTTTCACGCGAAGAAAGGCCGTACTGCACTTTCACGACCAGGCACTGCTTCGAAAGACGGTCGGTGATGACGTGTCCGTCGCTTGCGATGGCTTTCTTCTGCTTCCTTGTTTTTCCAGCGTTTTTCTCTGGGGCCGTCGAGGCTTTCTCCTTGCTGCGTGCATTGGTGGCGGTGAATTCGATCTGGCTTGTCGATTCGGGTGTAGCTTGTCCGGCGAAAGAGCCCGTGGATGCAAGAAGCGCCATGCCAAGCACGTAAGCGGCTATGAGCGAGAGCAGCGTTACCTGCTCGACGCCGAAGATCGCCACGTCGTTTGCGAACCACCCCAGGAGAAAACCAGCGCTCTGCATGACATATGTGACGCTTCCGAAAAAGCCGTATGCGAACACGGGGTTTGTGCCGCGGTCTCGGGATGTTTGGGCGCACTGCATCATCATAATCAGCAGGATGAGGGAAAACGTCATGTACGTCAGACCTGCGAACAGGCTCAAGCCCGCATGATGCATGAAGGGAAAAAGCAGCAGTCCGGTAATGATGACGGGATAGACCGTTCGAAAGATGGTGCGAAGACCGAAGCGAACCGATGAAGTCAGCCACAGCGCCAGCAGAATCAGGCCGGCTATCAAAGACCCCGTCATGGAGGCGGAGTTCACCACGTCCGATACGGCGGGATTGATGATTGCCACGCCGCGCGCCAGTCCGCTTGAAAACGCAATGGCCCCGACGCAGAGAGCATCCGCCCGGGAGTCCTTGAGGAGTTGGAGGTAGACCTGTGGATGCTCTCGGGGGATATCCTCGAACATCGGCTGGTCGAAAGTCATTTCGCGCACAGCAAGCGAAAGGCACAGCGCGCAGATAGGCAAAAAGACAAGGGGAACCAGAAACGCCGTAAGCGCGGTGGGTACGACGTACAGGGCGAAGTAGCATACGCTCGCGAAGACCGTGCCGAGCGCAAGGCGATAATTGCACGCCTCGCTGGGAATGGAGGAGAAATAGCGCTGCCAAAGCATGAACAGCCCTGCGGTTCCCACGCCGAGGAACACGCCGCCCGCAAGAATGAAAAGAAGCGTGTACACGGGCAAGTACATGGCGGCGATGATGCATGACGACCCGGAGAAGACCATGGCGGTGCTGAGGGTGACAAGCATGCGGCGCGCCTGCTTGGGGAAGTAGTACGAACCGAGCGTGCTTGCTATGAACGCGGCGCAGAAAGAAAACGTCTGGGAGAGGTAGAACGTCAGCGTTACTTCGTCGGTCTGGAAGTCTTTCGGCAAAAACGGAAAGATGCCGCCCCATATCTGGGCGGCGTTGATGACGAGGAAGATGGCGTAGCCGATGCTCGATACATGCGGCTTGAGAAGTGTGCGGTTCAAAAGGGCGTCCTTTCGCTCATGCCGTAAGTTTGGCAATGCGCGGGAAGATATGCAAGCGCATCAGGGGCGTAGGGGATGAAATCACATGTGAGGTGTGATGCTTTCATCAGGCATTTTAGGTATCTTCCTTTTCATAGGGGCCAGATGATGGCCCAAACACGAGAGGGGGAATGTATGACTACTGAGAACAAGAAGCATGCAGTTTCGCGACGCAATTTCGTGAAGGGCACCTTCGCGGGCGCCGTTGCTGGTGCTGGCTTGCTCGGCGGCGCTTCCATGTACGGCTGTGCTCCGAAGGGCGAAGAGGGAAGCACCGGCGCAGCCGCCGAAGAAACCATCGCATGGAGCCAGTGCAACGTGAACTGCGGCGGCAACTGCGTATTCCAGTGGCACTCCAAAGACGGCAAAGTCGTCTACATGGAGTCCGATAACACCGGAGATATCAATCTTCAGGCACGCGCTTGCCTGCGCGGCCGCTCCATGCGTCGCTGGCTGAATAGCCCCGATCGCTTGCTCTATCCCATGAAGCGCGTCGGCAAGCGTGGCGAAGGCAAGTTCGAACAGATCAGCTGGGACGAGGCCATTCAGACCATCGCTGACAAGCTGAAGTACACCATCGACACGTACGGCAACGACGCCATCTACGTGAACTATGCGACCGGCATGTATTCCGCTACGGGCAATCCGTCTTCCCGCCTGCTTAATCTTTTGGGCGGCTATCTGAAGCGTAGCTACGACTACTCCACCAATATGCTCTCGGCCGCTTTGCCGTTCCTATACGGTGACGACTGCGGCCCTTACGACGACGTCTACGCATCTTCTATGACCGAGGCGGAGGCGAATTCCGACCTCGTGGTCATGTTTGGCAACAGCCCGGCGGAAACCCGCATGGGCGGCGCGAACATCGTCTGGGACTTCGCACGCGTGCGCGAGGCCGTTCAGGGTCGTGGCGGCAAGATCGTCAATATTGACTACCGCATGAACGAAAGCGCCTCGGGACATCCTGAGGAGTGGTTGCCTATTCGCCCCGGCACCGACGCAGCGCTCGCTTCTGCAATTGCCCATGAGCTCATCGCCAACGATCAGGTTGACAAAGAATTCCTGGATACGTACTGCGTAGGCTACGACGAGGACACCATGCCCGAATCTGCCAAGGGCCAGAACAAGTCCTATAAGGACTACATCATGGGAACCGGTTACGACATGGTGGAAAAGACCCCCGAATGGGCTGCTGAAATCACCCAGATTCCCGCAGATACCATCCGCTCCTTGGCGGCCGACTTGGCTTCTGCCGAGGCTCCGTTCGTCGTGCAGGGCTGGGGTCCTCAGCGCCATACCAACGGCGAGGATACCTGCCGTGCCATCTGCATGATCCCCATCCTGCTTGGCAAGATCGGCCTTCCTGGCACCAACACCGGTCAGCGCGAGGCCGAGCCGTCCGTGGCTTTGGTCGGCGGCCTGCCCAGCGGCAAGAACCCGGTCGAGGCATGCATTCCGTGCTATGAATGGGTCAATGCCGTCGATCACGGCAAGGAGATGACCGCCACCAACGCGGGCGTCACCGGTGTCGAGAAGCTCAATAACGACATCAAATTCCTCTGGAACTATGCGGGCAACTGCCTCACCAACCAGCACGGCGACGTCAACTATACCCATGAGGTTCTCTCCGACGAGAGCAAGTGCGAATTCATCCTGGTATGGGATACCGTGATGACCGACTCTGCGAAATACGCCGACATCCTGCTTCCCGATGCCATGCGTTCCGAGCAGCTGAACATGAAGACCAACGGTTACACCGAGTGGTATACGGGCGTCGTGGTGGGCGGTCCTGCTCAGGATGCTCCTGGCGAGTGCCGCACCAGCTACGATGTGATGGCCGACATCGCCGATAAGTTCGGCGTGAAAGACCAGTTCACCGAGGGTAAGACCCAAGAAGACTGGATTCGCGAGCTCTACGAGGCCGGCGCCGAGAAAGATTCCGAGATGCCGAGCTGGGATGAAATCGTGAAGCAGGGCGTGTATAAGCGCGAGCTGCCGACCGCTATCGGCCTGAAGGACTTCCGCGACGACCCCGAGGCCAACCCCCTTGCAACCCCCTCGGGCAAGATCGAAATCTACTCCGAGCGCTTGGCCGACATCGCCGCGACGTGGGAGCTTGAGGAGGGCGAAACCATCAATCCCATCCCCGTGTTCACTCCTGGCTTCCAGGGTTATGGCTCGGTCAACGACGAGTATCCGCTGTACTGCACCGGCTTCCACCACAAGAGCCGCACCCATTCGTCGTTCGGGTTCATTCCCGAGCTCGAGCAGGTTGCGCGTCAGCAGCTGTGGATCAACCCGGCCGACGCGGAAAGCCGCGGCATCGTTTCGGGCGATATGCTGTCCGTGAAAAGCCCTGCAGGCGAGATTCGCATCGAGGCAAAGGTCACGTCCCGTATTGTTCCCGGAACCGTCGGCATTCCTCAGGGCGCATGGCATAAGGCCGACATGTTCGGCGACAAGGTGGACGAAGGCGGTTGCGTGAACACGCTCACCACCTACAAGCCCACGCCGCTTGCCAAGGGCAACGGCAACGCCCATTCCATGATCGTTCAGGTTGCAAAGGCTTAAAGGGGGATTAAGAGATGGCATACGGATTCTATTTCGACAGCACGCGCTGCACGGGTTGCCGTACCTGCGAGATGGCGTGCAAAGACTATAAAGACCTTCCTGCCGAAATTGCCTTCCGCAGGGTGTTCGACTACGAGGGCGGCTCGTGCGCTCTCGGCGCCGACGGAACCGTCGCCAGCGACGTGTTCATGTACCACGTCTCCGATGCGTGCAACCACTGCGAAAACCCGAAGTGCTTCGCAGCATGTCCGACGGGCGCTATCGAGAAAGATGATGACGGTATTGTCTTCATCAACCAGGAAACTTGCACGGGTAACGGCGCCTGTGTGGATGCGTGCCCGTACGGCGTGCCTATCCTGGTGAAGGAAGAGGGCAAGGCGAAGAAGTGCGACATGTGTCGCGACCGCGTTGCCGAGGGCAAGCAGCCCATCTGCGTTGAGGCATGCCCGCTGCGTGCTCTTGAATGGGGAGACCTTGACGAGCTCAAAGCGGCTCATCCCGATGCGGTTGCCGGCATTGCTCCTCTGGCCGATCCTTCTGAAACGGTGCCGAGCCTGTTGATTAATGCCTGCCCGGCCGCGAAAGAGCCGGGCGACACCACCGGTTTTGTGGCCAATGAGAAAGAGGTTACGGGCGTCGCTGCGTTCGAATAATCTCTATCGGCCGTGATAAGCGCCCTGTGCCTGCGGGCACGGGGCGCTTTTGGGTGTTCGGACGCGTTGTTGCGTTTTGCGTTCGCCTTGGCGTATTTCACGCATACAATGGCACGATGGCATAGAAAGGGGAGGCTTTGGCTCGCGGGTTCTATTTCGACAATACGCGCTGCACGGGTTGCCGCACCTGCGTGATGGCGTGCGCCGACTATCGAGACCTTCCTTTGGGGCGAGCGTACCGGCGTGTGATCGATTACGAGGGCGGATCGTGCAAGGCCGATTCACGCGGACTCGTCCATGCAGATGTGTACGCGTACCACGTCTCCCTGTCGTGCAATCATTGCGAGCGGCCCGAATGCGTTCATGTGTGTCCGACGGGGGCCATGCATAAAAACGAGCTCGACCTCGTGTGCGTCGATGCGAAGAAATGCATCGGCTGCGGCTACTGCACCATGGCGTGTCCTTACCATGCGCCTTCGATCGATCCGTTTTCGAGACAGAGTTCGAAATGCGATGGGTGTTCTGACCGCATATCTGAAGGCAAGCTGCCTATATGCGTCGAGGCCTGTCCGCTTCGCGCTCTTGCATTCGGGCGGCCGGATGAGCTGAGGGGGCTGTCCGAGGATGTTTCGTCCGATATCATGCCCCTGCCCGATTCGTCATACACGAGCCCCAATTTCTTCGTGCGTCTTTCTCCGGCTGCGCGCGAAGCCCTCGAGGCGAAAGGGTTTATAGCCAATCCGGCGGAGATTGAGAATAACCGCGAGGTGTAGCGGAAGCGACGGGGCGAAGGCTCGGAAACGAGCTTCGCGTAGGGGCCGGCAGCCATTCGTGAAAGGAATTCGATGAACGAACAGCCGTATTTCGTCGAAGACGAAGCTCAGTCTTCGGCCATGCTTCAAAACGACGAATTCATCGAGGCGTTTGCGGCATGCGCCGATATCTTGGGGTCATGCTTTCTTTTCCACCCCGTGAAAGAGCAGGCCGCGCAGGTTTTTTCTGTTCTTGCCGGCATGGACATCGCGCTTGACTGGCCGTTTGGCGAAGAACGCGACCGACGCGAGGCAGCGCTTCTTATGCGTGAGGGTCAAGACGAATTTCCCGAGAAAGTCTCCGAAGAGTTTACGCGGCTGCTTCGCGGTCCGGGAATAAAGCCGGCGCCTGCATGGGGATCTGTGTATATGGATCGCGACAAGGTGATGTACGGCCGCACGTGGCATATGCTGCGCGATTGGATGCGCGAGCACGGGGTGATAAGCCTGTATGAGGCGAATGACCCCGAAGACCAGTTCGGTCGCCTTTTGATGCTGTGCGCGCAGGTTGCGCGCAATCGCCCCGATTTGCTGTGCGAGCTGCTGGGCGATCATGTTCTGTGCTGGTCCGAGCGTTTTTTGACCCAATTCCACGAAGCGTGCGAAACGAATACGTATCGCGGACTTGCTCTGTTGTGCCGCACGACGTTGCGCGATGTCCAAGGCCTGCTTGCTGTGGAACCTGCGGTGCGCAGGATGTATCGATAGGGGCATGATGGCAGGAGGATTCAGCGAGGTTTCGCTCGCCATGTTCACGGCGCTCTCTCCGGCGGGTGCGCTGACTTTCGCATTGATGGCCGCATATCTTCTGGCGCACGCAAAGCGCATGGACCAAGCATCGTGGGATCGCGTGAGCCATGCGTTTCTGGTTCCGCTTGGGGTGGTCTGGATGGGCTTCATGGCATCCGCCACGCATTTGGGCACGCCCGCAAATGCATTGCATGCTTTTGCGGGCATCGGGAGGTCTCCGCTTTCAAACGAAGTGCTCTGTACGGTCGTATTTCTTTTCGTCGGCGGCATGTACTGGCTCTATACGTACAAAATCAGCTACTTAAAATCACTCGCCCAAGCGCTGCTTGTCTGCTCGATCGTCGCATCGGCCCTCATGATGTGGTTCACCGCGTTCGCATACTCGGTTCCCACCGTGCCTTCATGGGACACATGGCATACCCCCTTGAATCTCTGGGGCCTTTCCTTTGCGGCAGGAACGGCGCTTGCGTCCTGCGTACTGGGGGTTCTGTTTGGTTGCGACGATCGCTGGCCTCGCGTTTTGCGGCGTATTTCGTATGCATGCGTGGCCGGCGTTGTTCTTTTGCTGGGAATGCATGCGCGGTTCCTTGCGGGGGTCGAGAACAATGTTGCCGGCGCTTATCAGGCCGTGCCGTGGTATGGCGTCGTCATCGTTTCGTATGCGGCAATAAGCCTGGTGGGTCTTTATGTGCTGGGGAGAGCGGCACGTTGCGAAGGCTGGCGAGGGGCCGTCATGGGTAGTCTCGGCTGCGTCCTTGTTTTCATCGCCACGTTTCTGGCTCGTTTGCCGTTTTACTTCTCGTATCTTTCTGCGGGGTTTTGATTGCGGCTTGTTTCTTAGGTCCTCCTGGCTACGTTTACGGCGTGCGCCTGTGGGGCGAAACAGCCCGTTTGCCGGTCTCTCTTTGCCGTATTCGCTTCATCACGCTGCTGTGGTATACTATGTGCCACGCACTTTAGCATGGTAAAGTGCAGGAGGGTATTAAGAGGAAAACGTTTCAGAAAGCAAGGGTGACGAAATGAAGAAGAAACTTTCTTTGATTTTCGCCTTCATGGCGGCAATGGCTCTGTCTGTGGCAGCGCTTGCGGGATGCTCTTCCAACTCCAGCGAAGGCTCCGACGCTGCTTCGGGCGATGCTGCTGCTTCTAACGAGCTTATCGTTGGTTTTGACCAGTCTTATCCGCCGTACGGCTTCGTGGGCGATGACGGTAACTTCACCGGCTTCGACCTCGATCTTGCCGCCGAAGTGGCAGAGCGCAACGGCTGGACCGTCAAGTACGAGCCGATCGATTGGGACGCGAAGGACACCCTGCTTAACAGCGGTGCCATTACCTGCATTTGGAACGGCTTCACCATGGAAGGCCGCGAGGACGACTACACCTTCTCTGACCCTTATATGCTTAACGGCCAGGTTATTGTTGTGAAGGCAGACAAGGGTATTGCAAGCCTTGCCGATCTTGCCGGCAAAAACGTCATCACCCAGACCGACTCTGCCGCTCTTGACGTTCTCGAAGGCGATCGCGCCGATCTGGCCGCCACCTTCGCCAACCTCGAAACCATCGCTGAGTACAATACGGCGTTCATGCAGCTTGAGTCCGGCGCCGTTGATGCAGTTGCCTGCGACCTCTCCATCGCTCAATATCAGATGAGCGCGAAGCCCGATGCATATGTCATGCTTGACGAGACGCTTTCCTCCGAACATTATGCAGTCGGCTTCAAGAAGGGTGATACGGAGACCGCCGAGAAGGTCAGCCAAACCTTGAAGGAAATGTACGAGGACGGCACCGTCGAGGAGCTGTGCAACAAATACTCCGAGTATGGCCTCTCTTTCGAAAACTGGCTCATTAAGTAAAGCGGTTTTCGGGTAGACTGCTGAAAGGGTTTTGAGACCTTGCATCGCGGACGGGCGTTATGCTCGTCCGCGATTTGCGCTGTAACCTCGTATGCCGCACGAAATGATTGTGACGAGCTTGGTTGGGCGTGGGTTTTCGATTCGGGTTTTGCGTGCATATACGCCCTGGCAGGGCTGCGCTATATGCACGCAGGTATCGAATCGCATTCGCGTATGCAATGCTCGCGTGTATATACAAGGAAAGGGGACTTTCGTGGATATTGGTACTATGCTCGGAATGCTGGGGACAGGCTTTGTGGTCACCCTGCAGATTTTCTTTCTGACCCTTGTTGGGTCTTTGCCCTTGGGCGTGGTCGTTGCCCTTGGGCGTATGAGCAAGTTCAAGCCGCTTGCGTGGCTTATGCGCTTCTACATTTCCATCATGCGCGGCACGCCGCTTATGCTGCAAATGTTCTTTATTTATTTCGCGCCGTACTACATTTTCGGCATAGAGCTTTCTACCGACTCGAAATTCAACGCGACCATCATTGCGTTCATCATCAATTATGCGGCCTATTTTGCCGAAATCTACCGCAGCGGCATCCAATCCATTCCCAAGGGCCAGCTTGAAGCAGCCAGTGTGCTGGGCTACTCGCGCGCTCAGACGTTCATGAAGATCGTTCTTCCTCAGGTGATCAAGCGCATTCTTCCCGCTATGGGCAACGAGATCATCACGCTTGTCAAAGACACTTCGCTTGCATTCGCCATCGGTGTCGCCGAGATGTTCAGCACGGCAAAGGCGTTGGTCGCTTCTCAGGTCAGCATGTTGCCGTTTGTGTTCGCGGCCGCGTTTTACTGGGTCTTCAACTTCGTGGTCGAAATTGTGCTCAACCGAGTCGAAAAGAAGCTCAATTACTATCACGACTAACGTTTTCGCAATAAGGACTTACGCATGGATACTCAAAACCCTGTAGTGCGCCTGTCGCACATCAAAAAGAGCTTCGGAAAAAACGAAGTGCTCAAGGATATTTCGCTCGATGTCATGCCGGGCGAGGTTGTTGCGGTGATCGGTCCGTCGGGCGGCGGCAAATCCACGCTGCTGCGCTGCGCTACGCTGCTCGAAACGTTTGATTCGGGCGATCTGTTCTACGATGACATGACGGTGGCCCGTACGGGGAGTAATGGGAAGGCGGAATACGCCAAGTCCGACGTCTTGCGTCGCGCGAAGATGAAATTCGGCCTGGTGTTTCAGAACTACAACCTGTTTCCCCATTACACCGTGCTCAAAAACATCATGGATGCGCCCATCTGCGTGCAGAAGCGCAACAAGGAGGAAGTGGAGCGTCAGGCGCGCGAACTGATCGCCAAAATGGGCCTCGAGGGCAACGAGGACAAGGTTCCCTGCCAGCTTTCCGGCGGTCAGCAGCAGCGCGTCAGCATTGCGCGTGCTTTGTGCATGAATCCTGAGGTCGTGTTCTTCGACGAGCCTACGAGCGCGCTTGATCCCGAGCTTACGGCCGAAGTGCTCAAGGTCATCAAGAAGCTCGCGGCAGAGCACATGACCATGGTTATCGTTACGCACGAGATGCAGTTTGCGCGCGACGTGGCCGACCGTATCATTTTCATGGATGGCGGCGTGATCGTCGAAGAAGGTCCGGCGGAGCAGGTGGTGAACAACCCGCAGCATCAGCGCACCAGGGAGTTCTTGGCACGTTACTGATGCGTTCCGGTTTTCCCGACCGCAATTAGCCTCGTGACGCAGTTAACCCTGCGATGTAAATTGTCCTTCAGAGACAAGCGTATCGCAGGGCCTGCTGTGTCGAAGGGGTTCAGGTTTGACGTACCGTGGATAATCCAAGGCACATGCGAGCTGATTTATGCAAAGCGAAAGCCCCGTTCGGGATGTAGGCCCTTGGAAGTTTTGGCGCGTTCGTGCTGCGTAAAGTGGGCATCGTTTTTCGTGGGATTCGTTTTTGCGAGCGGACTTCTTGGCGATGCGGCAGATTTCGGAATAGGGCGCTTTCTCTATGCTCTTTCCGCGATCGTTCTCGTCATAGTTTCAAGCTTTGTATTGACCCAAGTTGATTTGGTGCGAATTGTTGAAGCTCGGGAGGGGGTGCAGGACAAGCAGGGCGTAGAGGACGCGTGCAGGTCGATGGCGGAGCGATTCGGTCTCTCGGTGCGCGAGACAGAGGTGATGGTGTATTTGGCGAACGGCCGCACCGTCCCCTATATCCAGGATAAGTTGACCATCTCGCAAAGCACGGTGAAAACCCATGTCAGAAACATCTACAGGAAGATGGGGGTGAAGGGCAAGCAAGAGCTTCTCGATGTGATAGAAAAAGAGATTTTCTGACATTCCTTCGAGTGTTGATACGTTTCCCGAAATAGGATCGAAGAACCTCCCTCTTTCAATCAAGGAGGAATTCGGCGACGCTGTTCGCAAGGCGGCCGTGAGTCCTTTCGATTTGATATACGAATTCAAAGAGGAGGAGAATGCGGTCTTCGTCTATGCGCTTGTGCCTATGCGCTCGGTTCGCTAAGGCGCCGTTCTTGTCTGACCGCTCAAGGCCTAGAGCTAAAGGAGGGAGCCTTTTTGGGCTCCCTCCTCATGTGTTGAGGTTGTACGTTGTACGCTCGGGCTTATTCGGCCTTCGGCTTCAGCAGACCGTAGCCGCCGCCGGTGCGGCGATACATGACGTTGACTTCGTTGGTGTCGCGGTCGGTGTAGACGAAGAAGTCATGGCCCAAAAGGTCAATCTGAATGAGCGCCTCTTCTTCGGTCATGGGCTCGAAGTCCATTTCTTTGACGCGGACGACTTCGTCATCGGCGGAAAGCTCGGCCATCAGCTCATCGAAGTTTGCACCGGTTGCTTCGATGGGGGCGGTTTCTTTCAGGGTTTCGCGCATGCGGTGATCGATAACGCGGGTCTTGTACTTGCGCAGCTGGCGAAGAACCTTGGCGGATGCGACGTCGATTGCGGCGTACATGTCTTCTTCGTGCTCTTCCACATGGATGGTGTGGCCCTTGAGGCGAATGGTGACTTCGCAGATGCAAGGGATGGCGCGAGTCTTTTCGACGCGCAGCACGACTTCGGTATCAGCAACATCGAGGCTCATGACCTTCATCGCGTTGCCAATCTTCTCGATTGCGTAGTCGTTGAGGGCGTCGGTAACCGTGACCTTGCGACCGATAACCTTGATATCCATACTTTCCATCCTTTCGCTCGTGGATGCGGTGTCACTCGGAAGAACGAATGCGAACGTCCGAGTTGTTGTTCGGATGAGCTAGTTATTTTTTAACTTCCCCTAGTTCCTCTCAGCCCTATGGTAGCGCACTTCTTAGCCGGCGCAGCACGTGTGTTGCCATCTTGTCGAAGTGCCTTGCACCACGTATCGGGGCGTGGCTACGGGGCCTTAAGTCACGTATCGGGGCGTGTCGCATTACTTGGCGCGGTAGACCTCCCGTCCGGCAACGTAGGTGGCAAGCGTTTCCGTCTCGAGGATGAGTTCCGGCTTGTTGGCTAGTTCCTCCCCGAGCAGATTTCGATCGAACACGGCGATATCGGCCCATTTTCCGGCTTCCAACGTTCCGATGTCGGGGTCGTTCGCGGCAATTGCCGAGCCTGCGGTGTACGCGCGAAGCGCTTCCGCCATGCTGATGCGTTCGGAAGGGAGCCATCCGTTTTCAGGGGCATGCGTCGTGGCGTCTTTGCGCGTGACGGCGGTGTAGAGCACTCCGCGAGAGTTGACGTCTACGACGGGGGAGTCGGTTCCGAATGCCAGGACGGCCCCTTCGGCAAGGAGCGTCTTGAACGGCCACATGTATTGGCAACGCTCTGCCCCCAGGTCTCGCTCCGGGCCGCCGGGATCGAGCGTGATATGGGGCGGCTGCACAGAGGCGGTCACGCCAAGGCGGGCGAGTCGCGCTATGTCGTCTGGCTGAAAATTCTCAAGATGCTCGAGGGAGTTGCGGCCGAATTTGGGAAGGCCGAAACGTTCGTAGGCCTCTTCGAAGATATCGAGGGCTTCATGAATGGCTTCATCGCCGATGGTGTGAATGCGGACGGGATAGCCTTTTTCGGCAGCCTTCATAACGAGGTCGTGCATGGTCGAGAACGGGACGGTGGTCTGCCCACGGTCATCTTCGAAACGCGCATTAGTGTAGGGGGCGTGCAGATAGGCGGTATGTTGGCTGGAAACGCCGTCGAAGAACTGCTTGAAGCCGGAAGCGTTCAGGAGCGGACCGCGGTAGGTTTCGCGCATGCTCTCGAAGCGCCCCATGTCTTCGAGCAGGGTGGGGAAGAGGTGTACGCGCGCAGTAAGACGCCCCTCTTTTTCGAGGGTCGCATAGACGTCGTCGCGCACGAAGTCCAGTCCAGGCTGCGCCATCAAGCTGACGTCGCAAATGCTCGTGATGCCGTTTTCGGCAAGGCGTTTCAGGAAGCCTTCGTAAGCATGGGCGATTTCGTCAAGGGTGAACGACGCGACGATGCGGGGCATGAGCTCCATGGCGGCAGCCTCGCGGACGATGCCGGTCAGCTCGCCTTCTTCGTCACGATCATAGCTGCCTCCTTCGGGGGCGATGCTGTCCTTCGTCACGCCGAGCTCCTCAAGCGCCCGCGTGTTGAGCCACAGCGTATGAGCGTCTCCCGAATACAACGCCACAGGGCGATCGGGATAGGCGGCATCGAGCGAGTGTTTGCTGGGGAGCACGGGCGGGTTCCAGCGGTATTCTCGCCATCCTTGGGCTAGAAGCCAGCCGTTCGGGCGTCGTTTTGCAAGCGGCTCGAGGCGTGCTACACAGTCCGCTTCGTTTTCTCCGAGAAAGTTTTCGGCGAGCGGACTGGAATACAGGGCCGAATGGAAAGCGTGCAAATGGGCGTCATGCAGTCCGGCGCAGACGAAAGCGTCTTTGAAATCCTCGGTCTTTGTATCGGGTCCAATGAAGCGCTGGACATCGCTGGGGGCGACGACTTCCTGTATTCTTCCGTCTTTCACGCAGATGGACAGGGGTTTTGCTTCATCGTCAAGCCCCGTGAACACGTGCGTGCCTGTGATAATAAGATCGGCGTGCACTGCAACCTCCTTACACAAGTGGAGCGCAAGAAGCGTCTGAGACCGCGAGATGACCGGCCGTTGCTTTCGCGCGCTCGCATGCTGTTCCGACGGTGTTTCATGTGGTTTTAACAGGAACACCGAATGACGGGGGATATAATAGCAACTTCAACGTACAGGAAAAACGCGCATTCAAGGCATCTTTCGCCTATGGTTGCATCTGCCAACGCGGCCGTCTCGAGCGCGGTCGCGAAAGCGTCGTAGAAGGGGCGACTGCCCTTGGCATCTGTGTGCGCGTCGATTTCGGGAGGGGTGTGAGCATGGCCGCTGCGAGCGAGGAGCGCAACACCGAACCGTCGATTTTCATCGACGAGGTTCGCGGTCATCAAGCGCGATACAAAAAGATTCTCGAGTTCACTCATTCGGCGACAAAGTCTGCAGGCATTATGCTGCTTGCCGCCATCGCGGCGCTTGTCATTGCGAATACGGGCGCTTATGAGGCTTTCGAGCATTTGATTCATCAGGAAATCGGATTCGTCATCGGCGGCACCGCGTATACTATGTCCGCCGGCCATATCATTAACGATATCTTCATGGCGGTCTTCTTCCTGATTGTCGGCCTAGAGATCAAGTATGAAATGACGGTCGGCGAGCTTACCAACATCCGTCAGGCGTTGCTTCCTATTGTTGCGGCATGCGGCGGCGTTTTGGTTCCCATCGTCATCTACCTGCTGTTCAACATCGGTCATCCTGACACCGTTCATGGTTGGGGCGTTCCCACCGCGACCGATATCGCATTCGCCCTCGGCATCATGGCGCTATTGGGCAATCGCATTCCCGCCGGTGTGCGCGTTTTCTTGTCCACGCTTGCCGTTGCGGATGACATCATCGCCATTCTCGTCATTGCCATCTTCTACGGTCAGGCGCCAAGCTTCATGTGGCTTGCCGCCGCAGCGGGTGTTGTCGTGCTGCTGCTGTTGCTGAATCGCACGCATGTCTATTCGTTGGTGCCGTATCTGGCGCTTGGCGTGGTTCTGTGGTTCTGCGTCTTCATGAGCGGCGTGCATTCCACCATCGCAGGCGTGCTTCTTGCGTTCACCATTCCTTCAGGTTCGCGCGTTAATCTTCGCGGGTTCTTGTCTTGGTCTGGCAAAAAGATCCGCCAAGCATATGATTCTTTCAATCCCGATGAGCCTGTTATCGGCCAGAAGGATTACATGCGCAACGTGAAGAACCTTTCCGCTATTGCCGCCCAGGTTATTCCGCCGGCAACCAGGCTCGAAAACAAGCTGTACCCGTGGGTGTACTTCCTTGTTCTCCCTCTGTTCGCATTGACGAATGCCGACGTGCATCTGGCGGGAATCGATCCGTCGATGCTTTTTGGCGACACGGTGTTCATGGGCGTGTTCTTCGGTCTGCTTTTGGGCAAGCCGATCGGCATCATGTTGTTTAGCTTCGTTGTGGTGAAAACCAAGCTTGCGTCGCTTCCGACCAATGTTTCGTGGATTCATATGATAGGCGCGGCTATTCTCGGCGGCGTAGGATTCACCATGGCGATTTTCGTTGCCAACCTTGCTTATGTCGACGAGACGCACATCGCCATGGCCAAGGCCGCTATTCTGTGCGCATCTACCGTTGCTGGCATTATCGGCTTCACCTTCCTGCTTATCGAGGCGAAGGCCGATGCGAAGCGTGGCGTTTTGTATGTCACTTCCCCTGAGGGTGCGGACAACGCGACCTTCGCAGATGCCGAGGCTCGCCGCGCAAGCGAGGGAATCATCGATACGTTCGGTGAAGAAGACCAGGTCGAAGTGCAGGAGGCCTTCGAAGACCGCGATAATCGCGAAGTGGCGGTTCGGCTTAATCCCGAAGAGCTGAAGAAGGGCTAAGGTTTTACTTTGCGTTCTGTGCTGCGTGAAGGACTCTTCCTTTACGCAGCTGGGGTTTTGCAGTAAACTATCGCGCGGTATTTTCTCAAGACGCACGCGACGCACGTATCGCGCCCTGTGCGCAAACGTGCACACTCGATAGCAAGAAAGAGGCAAGCATGTCCGGTCATTCTAAATGGGCTACCACGAAGCATCGTAAAGCTGCGCAGGACGCCAAGCGCTCTGCTCTGTTCAGCAAGCTTTCCCGTAACATCACCGTTGCGGCGAAGGAAGGCGGCGACCCGAATCCCGCGAACAATGCGTCTTTGGCTGCGGCGATCGAAAAGGCGAAGGGCTACTCCCTGCCGAAGGATAAGATTAAGACCGCTATCGACAAAGCATTCGGCACCGGCAAGGATGCGGCGAATTACGAGACCTTGACGTATGAGGGCTACGGTCCTGCTGGCGTCGCCATTCTGTGTGAGGCTCTGACCGACAACCGCAATCGTACCGCTGCTGACGTGGGAGCCGCTTTCCGTCATCATGGCGGCAACCTGGGCACGCCGGGCTGTGTTTCCTTCCAGTTCGAGCGCAAGGGCCAGATCATGATCGAGAAGGTCATCAAGAGCGATGACAAGAAGGTCGCCGACAAAGAGAACGCCGTCGACGAAGACGAGTTCATGATGATGGTTGCCGAGTGCGGCGGATCCGATTACGAAGACGCCGACGAAGAGTGGATCGTCTACACCGCTCCTTCCGACCTCATGGCCGTCAAGAACGCTCTCGAGGCTGCAGGCATTGAGACCAAGGGTGCAGAGCTCACCATGGAGCCCACCACTCCGACCGAGATTTCTCCGGCCGACGCCAAAAAGGTCATGCGTCTGGTTGACAAGCTCGAAGAACTCGAAGACCTTCAGAACGTCTATCACACCATGGACATGACCGAAGAGGTCCTTGCTGCCCTCGAAGAGGACTAAGCAAGATTTTTTGTCTACGACGATGAATGAGAACGGCACCCGAGAGGGTGCCGTTCTTTTATGCAGGGAAGAGAGCGGTCTCTTGAATCGCTATTGTTTTTCGAGCAATTCCACAATGTAGTTGCGCGGGTCGAGCTCGTCTGTCCACACCTCGGTTGCGACGAGGGCTCCATCCATTTTTTTCGCCATGTGAAAAACGTCATGAAAGCATTGGTCGAACCCTGCGCCCCGCAACCTGCTTCCACGATACGTGCCATCAATGGTTGTGCTGACTGTTATTTCCTGATTAAGCGACCCGTCGAGAAACGCCGTGCGTCCGTCTTCGGTGCGTTCGGGTTCGTCTTCGAGGGCCACCTCTACGAAAACGCTCCATTGCGCGCCCTCTTCGCGCGGCGTACGCATCATCCCCCATTGGTAAAGAGGCACGATGCCAAGCTGTGCCGCGCAGTTGTAAAGGGAAGTGGTCAGGAATAGGTAGTTCTTCGCATCGAAGTGCTTGCTCTGCCAAGGGGTATGCATGATCGTTCGGCGGGAAACGACGCGTTTGTACGGAAGGCTTTCGTCTTCTATCTGGCTTTGCTCATACGCCTCATGAAGATAGCTGTCTATCTGCGCAAGAGAGGCTTGTGCTTTTCGAATATTGTCAATGGCCGTCTCGCGGCCCTTTTCGAGAAGGGAGGCAATATCGAGCAAACCGTCCGGCTTGCGGTAATCGGCGAGTGATTTCAAAGGAATCCCCAACTCGACGCAGGTGATGATTACGTCGACGACGATCATTTGACTCATGGCGTAATAGCGGTAGCCGCTGTGCTCGTTTACGCAGGCGGGCGTAAGGATGCCGAGTTGCTCGTAGTAGCGTAGCGATTTGGGGCTGACGCCTTTCATGCGCGAAACCTCCCCGATGCTTAACGGTTCGTTTTTCATGTTTCCTCCTGCATCGGCGCCGTTTCATTTTGCTTTGAGCGGATCACTTGAGACTGGATTGCTGGGTGCAAGCCAAGATTGTCTTGAGAATTCGTTTGTGAAGCGCTTGTGAGGTCGACAAACTGCCCGGGCAATTCGTTGACTCTGCCATAATGGCATAGTTTATCGTTTCCCGAGCAATCAAAGAGCAAGGTTATTGGAACGGCTCGCAGGCTGGTCGCGTCTGCTTGGATGCATCCAGCCGCAAAGGCCGAAAGGAAGGATTGATGCTATGGTCGCGTACGCGCTTATAGGCATTGCCGTAGTGGCTGAGGTCTTCGGGGACTCCATGATGAAACTCTCTAACGGTTTCCAGAGGAAGCTGCCGCTTGTGGGCACGGTCCTAGGCTACGGCATTGCGTTTTACCTGATCGCCCTTGCGCTGGAGCATTTGCCGTTGGGGCCGATGTATGCCGCATGGACGGGCCTGGGAATTGCCTTGACCGCCATTGTCGGCGCCGTGGTTTGGAAAGAAGGGTTCAATGTGAAGAAAGCGTTGGGCCTGGCCGCCATCATCGGCGGCGTTGTTGTTCTGAAGCTGGGGGTGTAAGCCATGCCGTATGCTCTTCTGGGCGTTTCGATTGTTACCGAGGTCTTTGCGACCACTATGCTCAAGCTTTCTGAGGGCTTTACGATTCTTGGTCCATCTATTGCGGTCGTGATAGGCTACGTCATATCGTTCTCGCTTTTCGTTATTGTTCTGAAAACCGTTCCGCTTGGCCTTGCGTACGGCATCTGGGGCGGTTTGGGTACGGTTGCTACCACCATTATTGGCTGCATGGTGTGGGGAGAGCCGTTCACGCTTTATACAGGTCTCGGAATCGCCCTGGTGGCAGGTGGTATTTACCTGATGAACGCAGGGACGCAGCAAGAGACGGATAAGACGGTAGCGAAGGTGAACGAAAGTCTCTAGCTGTATGCTTCGCCATTAACTGCATGAACATCCGAGGGTTTGAGAGATTAGCAGAGAGGGAGCGGCATCTGAAAAGACGCCGCTCCCTCTTTCTGTTTAGAATGCAGGAGCATTCCTCGGAGAACAAGCTTGTCTTCCGAGGCTCTGTTTTTGACAGGAATCGAACCGGGGGAGCGAGAGAAGCCGGTTGTTGCCAGGTGGTAGCAGAATTAGGACTTGGGTTTTTTATCCGAGGGCGGAATGAGCATCGCCTTATACAATTTGACAGGAACGATGCTCAACAGATCGTTTGTCCATTGGGTCAAATCCGTCTCGCGTTCTGAGCGAAGCCAGTCGTTCAGGATTTCGCATTCAAGCTTAGAGAACGTTTCCACGAGGAATCTCATATTGTGATCGATATTGACGTGTCGCCAGTTGATAAGCGTTTCAAAGATGACGTTTTTCCTGCTTTCGGGGATAACGGTTTGCCCGAAAGGCTCGTTGATGGTGTACTGAATTGATTTGCGGTAGAAGTCGCGTTCTTGAGTAATAAGTCGTAGGTGCTGGTAATAGCCTATTTCCCAATTGATGGTTCGGCCAATTTCGTTAAGGTAAAACTGCCTGCAGAATATGGTGTGCCATGAGGGAATGTCGTACTTACTCTTGAAATGGCGGTAGAACGTCTGACGTGAAATATCGGCGTTTTCGCAAATCTCCGAAATGGTTATGCGGTCAAGCGACTTGTCTACCGCGTGAAGAATCTTCAGTTTCGTCTTAATTTCCGGGGAGTCAAAAATGCTCCCCCCCCCCCCGTAAAATTCTTGAATCATAATTGCACACCTCCATGCATTCAATTCATGCACTAAGAAAGTGGCGCAGTGTTCGACGGGGTGAGGGGTCTGCCGAACGTTGCGTCATTTCTTTTTCCCAAGTGTACAACGAATGATGGGCTCTGTGACGTTTGGCAAAGCGAATGTTCCGAAAGCGGTCTTGAACAGCGGTAAGTAACAAAGATGTTACAAAAGCAATGAATATGCCAAATTTGACGGACAAGCATCCTTTGGTGGCTCTTGGAGTGGATTTCTTGTGTCTTCAGAATAAACCCATAAGGAAAACAAGTGGTTTCCAAGGGCTTTCATAGAAAACGAGTAGGAGATTGCGAGTTTTCCAATCCGGTTAGGGGTAGAAGAGAGCCCCTTTCAAGAAAGGAGTCATTATTATGGCTAAGATCGTTAATTCTTGGAACGACTGGGATCCGCTGAAGCGCGTCATCGTCGGCC
>OLQG01000016.1_pt1 | contig 135575 bp, 114 predicted proteins | sample 1672221 | NCBI WGS metagenome assembly OLQG01 (sample SAMEA3136660, study PRJEB25190) | human gut metagenome | biome: human gut; feature: human-associated habitat; material: faeces | place: Austria | collected 2013
CCAGCTGCTTGGACCAGTCGATGTTGTTCTGCTCGTCAAAGCGGGCACGCAGCTCCACCAGAGCCACCACTTCCTTGCCGTTTTCGGCGGCTTCGATCAGGGCCTGTACGATCTGGGATTCCCGCGCCATCCGGTAAAGGGTCATCTTAATGGAGATGACCTCCGGATCCCGCGCGGCCTTTTTCAGCATCGCGATGAAGGGGCGGATGGACTGATACGGATAACTGAGCAGGACATCGTGCTTTTCCACCTCGGCAGCAAGGTCATAATCCTGGGGCGGCAGCATGGGCCGGGCCGAGGGATAGAACAGCTCCGGGTTTCCCTCGGCCTCCATTTTCCCGGTGAGCTTGTAGAAGAAGCTCAGATCCAGTGGGCTCTTCTGGGCAAACACCCGCTTATGGCTCAGCTCTAATTTATCGCAGAGAAGACGAAGGATCTCCTGCGGGGCCGTGGGAGTTACCTGCAGGCGGACAGCGGCCAGCTTGCGGCGGCGCTTGAGCAGGTCGGCCATGATCTCGCGGTAATCGATATCATGGTCCATCATGCCCTCTTTTACATCAATGTCGGCGTTGCGGGTGACGCGGAACAGGCACTTTTCCTGGACGGCATCCTTGCCGAAGATAAGGGACGCGTAATGCAGCACCAGTTCCTCTGTCAGGGCAAACTCGGTCTTGCCCTCCCGGCGCACCAGGATCAGCCGCTCCATCTGGCTGGAGATGGGGATCATACCAAGGCTCTGGCCCTCTTTCTCCTTGAGCAGAGCGCCGAGGTAGATCTCCTTATTGCGCAGGAACGGGAACGGGTGGCGGTTGTCCACGATCTGCGGGCTGAGGATGGGGAACAGCTCGTTCTGGAAGTACTTTTTCCAGAAACGCTCCTGTTCCTTATCCATCGCATCGAAGTTCACCTTTTTATAGCCGCAGGCATCCAGATTTTCCAGCACTTTCTCGTAGTATTTATCGCAGTCCTCCTGCAGATGGGCAACCTTGGGCATGATGGCGTTCAGCTGTTCCTCGGCCGTCATATTGGTCTTGTTCTCACGCTTGTCCTTATCTTTCTGACTGCGTGCAAGGTTGGCGCGCTCCTGCAGGGAGCCCACACGCACCATGAAAAATTCATCCAAATTGGAGCCATAAATGGCAAGGAATTTCACCTGCTCCGCCAGCGGGACATTCTTATCCTTGCCCAGCACCAGTACACGGCGGTTAAAGTCCAGCCAGCTGAGTTCACGGTTGATGAAGATCGTATCCTCTTTCATAGTAGTTTACTCCCTTTTTCCCTGACCTGCGGCTTTCGCCGCAGCGCTTCAGCTCACATAAGCAAGTCCATCCCACTCAGCCACCACCGCTTCTGTCAGGCCGGGCACGGCGGCGGCCTCTTCCACCGCAGCAAAGCGCCCGTACTGCTCCCTGTATTCGATGATGGCCTGGGCGCGCTGTTCCCCTACTCCCGGCAGGGTGCAGAGAGCGTCCTGCCCGGCGGTGTTCAGATCGACCCGCGCCAGTTGGATGAGCGGTGTTTCACTCCCGGCTGCACGGCCCGGCCCTGTCTGCCGCGGAACGGCAAACCCAAACGCCAGCGCGACGCACACAGCGCAGACAAGGGCCGCTGTCCACAGAAATCTCTGTTCTGTTTTTGTGAGACTGGCTTTCTTCATCCCATTGTACCCGACTTTCTCTGAAAAAGAAAGCCCTCTGCGGAGAATTTGCAGAGAGCTTTACAATGATTTTACGCAGAAGTTTCCGCACGGCGCACCATGCCGTACAAAAGCTCTGCCGCTGCACCGGTATCGTGGTCGGTCAGGGTCATCCGGTTGGCGGCAAGGCGCAGTTCAGGCGCGGCATCCGCAGGCACAACGCTCTCCCCCGCCAGATGGACAAGGTCGAGCATCTGGGTGCAGCCGGCCAGCACCGTTAGCTGCTCGGCGGCATAGCCGGAGGGAGGGCAGACGGCGTTGAGCATGGCACTGCCTGAGACAAGGCCCGGGGTAAGCACCAGCGTATCCTGTGCAAGGCGCTCCGCATGCAGGAAGGCTGCCGCGTCCCCCAGCGCCTTTTGCAGCGTGGGCAGAATGGGCATCTGCTTTTTGTCCTGATAGAAAAGGATGCGCAGAACGTCCTCGCCCTTGACATCGGCGGCGTTGCTCAGCACAAAGGGAGTCCACTCCTGCTTGAGGTGGAACACCAGCCCTTCGCTCATCCGCACAGCACGGGTGGAGCCATCGCGCATCTGCAGGGCAATGCCCACGCCGGACAGGGAGGGCAGCATCTTCAGGACAGACTCCTCCATCCCCTCAAAGCTGCACAGCGCGGTGCCGAAACCCTCCGAAAAGTTGTAGGCCAGTGTGCCGCCGCAGACCAGCGCAGGCGCACTGAGCCGCACCCCGCCCAACAGAGAGCGGACCGCCCGGGGCGAGCGCTGAGAGAAAACGGTCAGCCTGCCGCCCCTGCTGGCAAAAAGCTGCAGCACGTCCCGCTGGAGCTGGGGCAGGTTGCCTGCGGCATCCAGCAGCAGGCTGTCCAGATCACAGAGGACTAAGGTCTGGTCAATGGTCGTCTCTTTCATAGGGTATTTCCTCCTGTGCGCTGACGGAGCGTGGTCAAGAAGCGGGTGAAGTAATCCGGCAGCTCAGAATCGAACCGCAGGTGTTCCCCCGTGATGGGGTGAATAAACCCCAGCGTTTTTGCATGCAGGCACTGACCATGCAGGCTGGTGATGCAGTTGTGGGGGCCGTACACCGGGTCGCCCGCCACCGGGTGGTGGATGGAAGCCATATGAACGCGGATCTGGTGGGTACGGCCCGTTTTCAGGCGGCACTCCAGCATCGTGAACTCGCCCAGCCGTTCCAACACCTTGTAGCCGGTATAGGCGTACTTTGTGTGGGGCTCACTGGCCGGATAGACCGCCATCTTCTTGCGGTCGGTCTTGCTGCGGCCCAGGTTGCTCTCCACAAAGCCCTCATCCTGGGCAAAGCCGCCATAGACGATGGTATTGTAGGCCCGCTCCACGCTGTGCACTGCCATCTGCTGGGAAAGGCCGATGTGGGTTGCATCATCCTTTGCCACCACCAGCAGGCCGCTGGTGTCCTTATCGATGCGGTGGACGATGCCGGGCCGGATCTCGCCGCCAATGCCGGAAAGGCTGCCCTTGCAGTGCCAGAGCAGAGCGTTGACCAAGGTGCCGTCCGGGTTGCCGGGAGCCGGGTGGACGACCATCCCTTTGGGCTTGTTGACCACCAGAAGGTGTGCATCCTCATAGATGATGTCCAGCGGGATCTCCTGCGGCACAGCCTCGATGGGCTTTGCGTCGGGGATCTCCAGCAGGATGATATCCCCTGTCTTGAGCTTCAGGCTCTTGGCCGGGGCCTTGCCGTTGCAGAGCACATGGCCCTCAGCCACAAGGCCCTGCAGGGCACTGCGGGAAAGGCCGGTGTCCTCGCCGCTCAGAAAGCGGTCGATGCGCTGGCCTGCGCCCTCGGCTTCTACGATGTATTCACGCTGCTCCATGGCTTACTGCTCCTTCGGGCCCTTTTTCGTATCCTCGTGCAGCTCCTCCAGGAAAATGACCAGCACCCAGAGCGCCACACCAACGCAGACACAGATATCTGCAAAATTGAACACCGCAAACCGCATGAACAGCAGGTTGATGTAATCCACCACCTCGCCGTTCAGCACACGGTCGATCAGGTTGCCGATGCCGCCACCTAGCACCAGGATGAGTGCGGCCTGCTGCAGCCGGTTGTTCCGGCTGCGGAAGAACAGCCAATAAGCAACCAACAGCAGCGCTGCGCTGGTTGCAACGATCAAAAACAGCTGCTTGCCGCTGAGCAGGCTGAATGCCATGCCCTGATTGAGCACGAACCGCAGCTCCACCACATGGGGGATCAGCGGCATTGCGCCCACCGGCTGCAAAGCGCTGACAGCCCAGAACTTGATGGCCTGATCGAGGCCGACCAGCGCCGCAACGCACAGCAGATTGAAGATCACAAATGCCATAAAAATACTCCCAACGGCGGCACGCTGCCGCCTGTGTTCTGATACCAAAAAGCGGCGCTCCCTGCTCGAAAGGAGCGCCGCAGCGTTTATTTCAGGAAGGCTTATGCTTCCACCACGCTTGCGCAGCGTGCGCAGAGGGTGGGATGTGCAGCGTGGGTGCCGATGTCTGCGGAATACTTCCAGCAGCGTTCGCACTTTTCGCCGGTGGCATGTGCAGCAGCAACGCCCAGACCCTCAACAGCGGAGGCGGAGCCACCCTCGCCCTTGACCAGCTCCACATGGGAGACGATCATCAGGTCAGCCAGCTCATCCATGGGAATGCTGTTCAGCAGGTCATAGACGGCATCATTGCAGTACAGGGTAACGGAAGCTTCCAGAGAAGCACCGATGGTCTTTTCTGCACGGGCCTGCTCCAGCACCTTCTTGACCTCGTCACGGACAGCAATGAGCTGTGCCCACTTGGCCTTGAAGGCATCGTCTGCAGCGTACTGGCCTGCCTTGGGCATTGCCTCGAACACAACGTACTTGTTCATACCTTCGGTCTTGGGCAGGAAGTCCCAGATCTCCTGGCTGGTGAAGCAGAGGATGGGGGCAATGATCTTGTCCAGAGCGACCAAGATCTTGTACATGGTGGTCTGGGCAGCCTTGCGGCCCACACCGTTGGTGCAGTACAGGCGGTCCTTGGTCACATCCAGATAGAAGTTGGACATGGCAACAACGCAGAAGTTATAGACGGCGTGATAGACCTTGTTGAAGTCATACACATCGTAGCCGGCCTTGGCGTTCACGATCAGGTCATCCAGAGCAGCCAGTGCCCAGCGATCGATCTCCTGCAGCTGGTCATCTGCCACACAATCGGTGTTGGGGTCAAAGCCATCCAGATTGCCCAGAATGAAGCGGGCGGTGTTGCGGATCTTGCGGTATGCCTCGCTCAGCTGCTTGAAGATATTCTTACCGGCGCGCACATCCACAGTGTAGTCGGAAGAAGCGACCCACAGGCGGATGATATCCGCACCGTAGTCCTTGATGATCTCGCTGGGCTCCACGCCGTTGCCGGCGCTCTTGTGCATCTGCTTGCCCTGCTCGTCCACGACCCAGCCGTGGCACAGAACGGACTTATAAGGTGCGCAGCCCTTGGCAGCCACGCTGGTCAGCAGGCTGGACTGGAACCAGCCGCGGAACTGGTCGCCGCCCTCCATATACATGTCGGCCGGGAAGCTCAGCTCCGGGCGCTCCTCCAGCACGGCAGCGTGGGTGGAACCGGAATCGAACCAGACATCCATGATGTCGGTATCCTTGGTCCACTCGGAAGCGCCGCACTTCTCGCAGACTTCACCTGCGGGGATGATCTGCTCTGCCTCGTACTTGTACCAGGCATCGGAGCCCTCCTTGCGGAACAGCTCGCTGACAGCCTTGATGGTGGCATCGGTGATGTGGTAAGCGCCGCACTTCTTGCAGTAGAAAGCCGGGATGGGCACACCCCAGGTACGCTGACGGCTGATGCACCAGTCGTTGCGGTCACGGACCATGCCCTTCATGCGGTCGTGGCCCCAGTCAGGCATCCACTTCACGGTGTCGATGGCCTTGTAGACATCGTCACGGAACTTGGCAACAGAGCAGAACCACTGCTCGGTGGCACGGAAGATGATGGGGTTGTGGCAGCGCCAGCAGTGGGGGTACTGATGCTTGATGTGCACCTGACCCATGATGACACCGGCTTCGGTCAGGTCGGCCAGAATGGTCTTGTTGGCAGCCCAGACACGCTGACCTGCGTACTTACCGGCCAGCTCCGTCAGGCAGCCGCCGTCGTCCACAGGAACAGTGATGGGCACGTTGTACTTCTGAGAAACATTGAAGTCATCCACGCCGTGGCCGCCTGCGGTGTGGACGCAGCCGGAACCGCTTTCCAGCGTAACATGGTCACCCAGGATGACGATACCCTCCTTGGGCAGGTAGACGTGATGATAGCGCATCAGCTCGAACTCAGCGCCGGAAACAGGTTCGCCCACGATCTCGTAGTTCTCAATATGGCAGGCATCCATCACGCTCTTGACCAGCTCGGTGGCCATGATATGGTACTCCTCGCCGATCTTGACAAAGGAATACTCAAAGGCACCGTTCAGGCAGATGGCCTCGTTGGCGGGCAGGGTCCAGGTGGTGGTGGTCCAGATCACGAAGTAAGTCTTATCCATCGGAATGCCGTGCTTTGCCAGCACACCGTTGGGGTCCTGAGATACGTGGAAGCGGACGAAGATGGAATCGCAGTCGTCCTCGCCGTACTCGATCTCTGCCTCAGCCAGAGCGGTGCGGCAGTCGGGACACCAGTACACAGGCTTCAGGCCCTTGTAGATGTAGCCCTTCTTGGCCATCTCGCCAAAGATCTCGATCTGGCGGGCCTCGAACTCAGGCTTCAGGGTCAGGTAGGGGTGCTCAAAGTCACCGATAACGCCCAGACGCTTGAACTGGTCGCTCATAATGTCGATATGCTCGGTGGCAAACTTTTCGCAGATCTGGCGCAGCTCCAGCTTGGAGATGTCCTTCTTCTTCTCGCCCAGAGAGGACAGAGCCTTCAGTTCAATGGGCAGGCCGTGGGTATCAAAGCCAGGCACATAGGGAGCCTGGAAGCCCTCCATGTTCTTGTCGCGGATGATGATATCCTTGATGATCTTGTTCAGCGCGGTGCCCATGTGGATGTTGCCGTTTGCATACGGAGGGCCGTCGTGCAGGACAAACTTAGGCTTGCCGTCGTTGTGCTTGATCAGGTTGTTGTACAGGTCGTTCTTCTCCCAATCCTCCAGCATGGCGGGCTCCTTCTTGGGCAGACCGGCACGCATCTCAAACAGAGTCTTGGGCAGGTTCAGGGTACTATCGTACTGGGACTTATTCTTAGCCAATGGTTACACACTCCTCTAATTTACTAAAACGCTTTGGGATCACTCGCTGAACTTCACGCCCTTAAAAGCGGCGTAGTCCGGCGCTGCAGCCTCATCCTCGGCGGCAGGGGCCGGGGGCGGGTCGAGCTTGAGCTGGCTCTCGTCCTGTGCCCAGAACTCCTCGCTGGTCTTTTCATCCGCAGGGGTCTCGTCCTCAGCATCCACATCCGCTGCAGCGGGCTGTGCCTCGGCGATCTCCTCGGTCACAGCGGCGGCAGTGGTATCGGCGGCTGCAGCCTCATCCTCGGCAGGAGCATCCTCAGCGGGCTCCTCCTTCTGGAACTCAGGCAGGCGGCTCAGAGACTCAACATGGCTGCGGTACAGGTTCAGCACATCGGACTTGAAGCGGGTCACTTCCAGCCGGACGCGGTCATACTCGCGCTCCTGGGCAAGCTTTTTCTCGTTTGCCTCGTTGATGATCTCATCCGCGCGGTCACTGGCTTTTTGCAGCAGCTCGTTGGCATCACGGATAATATCATCACCGCGCAGATTTGCGCGATGCAGGATCTCTTCCGACTTCTGGTTTGCTTCCCGGATGACATTCTCACCCATCCGCTGGGCATTGATCAGCGCGCTCTTGAGCATATCGCCGTCAGCCTCGTAGCTCTCCATTTCCTTGTGCAGACGCTGATTCTCGGCGGTCAGCTCAGCAATCTGGCGGCGCAGCTCCTCAGCCTGATCTTCATCCTGCTTCAGCTGCTCCTCTACTTTATCCAGGAAACGGTCCACCTCTTCGGTCCGGTAGCCGCGGATGTTCTTTTCAAACTGTGCAGCACGCACATCCTGCGGGGTCAGCATAGTGGTTTCCTCCCTTTTCATTCAATATTGAAAAAACTCGATGATCGATCGGTCTTTTTTGCTTTTTCCGGGCAGGGCCGTCAGGCCAAAGCGTCCCTTTCCGCGCACCGTGAACACATCACCCTCATACACCGGGGCGTGGGCACTCTCTGCAGGCAGGTGGTTGATCTCCACCCGGCCCGCCGCGATCCACTCACACGCCTGCCCGCGGCTGCAATGGAGCATGGCCGCAAGCACAGCGTCCAGCCGCAAAGAGGACACGGTGGCTGTCTGCGTTTTGCGCTCTGCCTGCGGGAATTCAGGCACCTCATCCAGCGAAAGCAGCGTGGTGGTGACCTCTGTCCGGCCCACCTGCAGCAGTTCCCGGCAGATGAGCTCCCCCGCCGTTTCCAGCGCAAAGACATAGGCAGTGCCCGGTGTATCGGCCGGGAGCACGATGTCTCCCAGCGCTTCCCGACGCAGCTCCAGCCCCATCAGACTGCCCAGATAATCCTTGTGGCCCGGCAGTGCCGCCCCGGAAAGGGTACGGCAGGTCAGCTTCACGCAGCACAGCGGGCTTGCAGGGTAGCAGCCCTCCGGCTCCAGGCAGAGCAGCTTCCGCTCTGCCCCGGGCCAGCCGCCCTCAAAATGATGGTCGCTCTCCGGCACATCGGCACGATTCAGCGCCGCGCGGGCCAGATCCTGTTCCCTGTCGCTCAAAAAGCCGGAGTAGCGGGCAATGCCGCGTCCCTCGGCCGCGCGGGCCAGATCTTCTACATGCCGCATCAGAAAGCGCTCTTCATCGGTGCGGGCGGGCACAAAGCCCCGCACTGCCCTGGGAGCAGGATCAATAGAACGCGCCATTGTTCTCCAGCTCGTCCAGCAGATCGCCCATAATGTCCACATTGTACGGGGTAATGATGAAGGTGCTGTTGGCAACGCGCTTGATCTGGCCGTTGTTGGCGTAAGCCACGCCGGACAGGAAATCCACCAGACGGCGGGAAACTTCCTTGTTGGTAGACTCCAGATTCAGCACGACCGTGCGCTTGTTGTTCAGGTGGTCTGCAATGGTGCTGGCATCCTCAAAGCGCTCGGGCTTTACCAGAACGACCTTGAGCTGGGTGGTGGCGTGGATGTTGACCACCTTGTTCTTCTTCTGGGCACCCTCCACCGGCTCTTCCTCTGCATCGTCCATGCCAACGCCGAGACCGCTGTTGTTGTTCACCATCTGGGGGCCGTCGTCGATGTACTGATCGTCGTAATCGTCCTCACCGCCAAAAAGGCCCTTTTTGAGACTATCCACGAAAGACATAGTATCTGCTCCTTTCATTCAGGCAGCCGCAGCTGCCTGGCGCCTTTTGCAAAAGAGATGCAAATAGCTTTTACTATTATCGGATTTTTTGCCGCAGATGTCAATAACTACAAAAGTTTTCCATCATACAAATTTTGTCCGGAGACAATAATCTCGTCATAAAGCCGAACCTGACTGACAGAACCAGCCGTTCCGCTGGGCAAAACGATGAGGTCGTCACCGTCTGTGATCTGCGGGTGGGCATCGTCCACAGGGTCGATGCGGCAGAAGCGGGCCAGGTTGCCGTACTTCACATACACGCCGGGGATGTAGTTCTCACCCTGACCCTCTGCCTCGGAGCCGTCCTCCTTGAGGTAGTGCACCGCGGCAGCAGGCACCCGCAGGCCGGTGTTGCGTCCCACGATGATCTGGGCATCGGCACAGTTCAGCCGGAGCACATCGCCGTTGATGATCTCGCAGGAGAGGACGAAACGTGCAATATCGTTTTCCGCATCAATGTTCACCTCGCTGACCTTTGCCTTGAGGGGCGTTTCCGCCTGACCGGGAAAGCGGATCTCAACGCTCTTGGTCAAGGGCTTGCCGTCCCTGCCCAGCAGCTTTTCCGCCTGTTTGGCCGAGCACACCCCGGCATAGTACCAGGTAAAGCCCGAAACGATCTTGCCTGCGCAACCGTCCAGCGCGATCTCCGGGGAGGATTCGACGTAAGCTTTCAGGTTGGCTGCATCCAGCGCAAGGATATCGGCAGAACCTGCGTTCAGCCGCCCGGAACTGGAGCTGCGGATGAAATAGCCCGTCTGCGGGGCCGTGATCTGGGACGGATTGCCCAGCTGGGACTGCACCGTGGCGGCCTGCTGGGTCAGCGCGGTGATCTGGTCGGAGAAGCTGGCCACCTCGCCGGTGATAACCCAGAGCTTGTTCTGGGCCAGAATGTAGTTTTCCTTCTCCGCATCGGTATCCTCGTAGTCCCCTGCATCCAGCGAATCCATCAGGTCGTACAGAGCAGCAGAACGGTTCTTGCGCAGGGATTCCAGCTGCACCGAAGTGGTGTTCTGGGAGCGCTGCAGCAGGTCGATCTGATCATTGATCTGGGTCAGCTGCTGGCGCAGAGAAGCCTGCGCTGCATCGCTGTAGATCTCAGCCACCGCTGTGCCTGCCGAAACACGCTCGCCGTCTGCCACCAGATACCCCAGCGTGCCGCCGCCCGCAACGTAGCTTTCCTCAAACAGGAGCACGCCCTCGGCATCCACAGTGTCCTCCACCGTAGCCAGCAGGGCGGTCTCGTAGGTATTGGGCGGAAACAGCACCTGCATTGCCTGATAGCCCACATACAATGCCGCCAGCAGCAAAAACACGATGACGACAGCGGCCAGCGTTTTCAGTGCGCCGGAGATGCCCTCGCGGTTTTCTTCCTGCATATCGCTCATCCTTTCGCTAAAAATTCATTTGTGAGATGTACGGCCTGTTCCCGGACATCCGGGGCCGAGGCATCCAGCCAGCAGATACCCTCCATGTGGCGGAACCAGGTCAGCTGGCGCTTGGCATAGTTGCGGGAAGCCTGTTTCAGCTTCTCCACACAAGGGGCAAGCGCGCTCTCCCCCGCAAAGTAGGGGAAGAATTCTTTGTATCCGATGGCCTGGGCCGCCGTCTTATAAGTGTCCCGGTGTTCCCACACACGTTTTGCCTCGTTCAACAGATCCTGCTCCATCATCTGATCCACCCGCAGGTCGATGCGGCGGTAGAGCTGGGCTCGCTCCGGGAAATCCAGCCCAAGGATCAGAGAACGGTAGGGCTTTTCGGGCGGGAGTGAGTCTGCTTTCTGCTCACTGAGCTTTTTGCCGGTGGCGCGGTAATGTTCCAGCGCCCGCAGCACCCGGACATGGTTGTTCGGATGGATGGCCGCCGCCGCTTCGGGGTCCACTGCCTGCAGCTCCGCATACATGGCCTCCGGACCCTTTTGGGTCAGTTCTGCGGCCAGCTGTTCCCGCAAACCGTCCGGCGTTTTCTCAGCGGCAAAGCGGACACCATACAAAAAACTCTGGACATAGAGCCCGGTACCGCCCACGAGGATGGTCAGATGCTCTCTGCTGGAGATCTCATGCTCCAGCGCTCCGGCCAGCGCGGTGAAATCTGCCACGCTGAACGGTTCATCAGGCTGCAGGATATCCACTCCATGGTGCGGAATGCCGCAGGTCTCCTCGGGGGTCACCTTGGCAGTGCCCACATCAAGCCCTTTGTAGATCTGCATCGAATCGGCGCTGATGATCTCCCCGCAGAACTGCTCGGCCAGCGCAACGCCCAGCGCGGTCTTGCCGGAAGCCGTGGGGCCGACCACGGCCAGCACCGGGTGCTTTTTGTTACACGATCCGTCCAAACTGCTTTTCCAGCTCCTTCCGGGTCAATTTAAGGACACAAGGCCGACCATGGGGGCAGAAGGGCGGCACCTCGCCCGAGAGGATCTTTTCGGCCAGTGCCATCAGCTCCTGCGGGGAGGTCTTATCCCCCGCCTTGATGGCCGCGCGGCAGGAGATGGAATGGAGCACCCACTCGGTCTTTTCGCTCAGGGCATCGCGGCTGCCCTTGGAGAGCTTATCCGCCAGCTCCACCAGCAGATCCTCGGCACTGCCCTGTTCCACATCCGCGGGCACAGAGCGCAGAAATACGCTGTTGCCGCCAAAGTCATCGATCTCCAGTCCTGCGCTTTCCAGCAGCTCAAGGTTGGAGAGGAGTGCAGTCTTTTCCTCCGCCGACAGCTCCACCACCAGCGGCTCCAGCAGCAGCTGGGCCGGAACATCTCCATAGTTTGCCGCCAGCTTCTCGAAAAGCTGGCGCTCGTGGGCGGCGTGCTTATCAATGATGCAGATTTCCTCCCCGCGCTCAGCGAGGATGTAGGTCTTGAAGATCTCACCCACATAGCGCAGAGGGGCAGGGCCTTCCTGCACGTCAAAGCCCAGCTGTTCCGGCGTATCCTCGGCAGCAGAGGTCTGCTGCGGAGCTGGGGCGGCAGGCATTTCCTCCTTGGGGGCAGGATCCCATGCCGCCATGTGGTCCTGATGTTCGGGCAGATCTGCACTGTCCGGTTCAATGTCCAATGCACCTTCTCCCAGCGCTGCGGCAAAGGCGGGTGCTTCAGGCTCACTCTCCGTGGGAGCTGGTGCCGGGCTGTGCAGGGTGGCATCCTGCCGGATGGGCAGGCCCGATGCAACCGTTGTCCAGCTGTGCTCTGTCGGCTTTTCCTCGGCAGTATCCGGCACAGGCAGGATATCCGGGTGGCTTGCAGGTGCCGGACGGGACGGCGGTGCTGCTGCCGGTGTCGGAGTAAAACTCCGGAAGCTCCGCTGTGGCTGAGGGATATGCTCATGGAGCGTTCCCGGCTCAGCCTGGCCCGGAATGATGGCAGAAAGTCCTGTAAAGTTGTTCTTCTTTACATCATTTTCTGTTGTGTGATCGCTTATTTCTGATTTGTTGGATTCTTCATCTTTTTTATCCTCTTCAAAGGCGAAGCGCCGCTCTCCGGTTCCCGGCTGGGCCAGTGCCAGCTTGACAGCGTGATAAACGAGGTCAAAGATATCGTTTTCCCGGGCAAAGCGCACCTCAGTCTTGGCCGGGTGGACATTGACATCCACAAGGTCAGCGGGCATTTCCAGAAGCAAGATTCCTCCAGGGAACTTGCCCTGCATCGTGGTGCCTTTAAACGCTGTTTCCATAGCCGCCATCATAGTGCGGTTGCGGACATAGCGCCCATTGATGTAGAAATACTGCATACTGCGGCTGGCGCGGCAGCTCCTGGGCTGGGTGATGAGGCCCCACACCCGGTAGACCCCTTCCTGATTGTCCAGCTCCATGAGGTCACGGCTGAATTCCCGGCCCAGCACCGCGTAGGCGGCACTGCGCAGCTTGCTGTCACCGGGGGTGACATACTGCAGCTTGCCCTCCCGGACAAACTTGAAGCTGACCTCGGGGTGGCTCAGGGCCACATGGGCTACAATATCCGCCACAAAGGTACCCTCGCTGGAATCCTTTTTGAGGAACTTCATCCGGGCCGGGGTATTGTAGAACAGATCCTGCACCCGGATGGTAGTGCCCACGCCGCGTGCACCGGGCTCCAGCGGATAATCCTCTCCGCCCTCTATGCGGTAGACGGAGGCGCACTCGTCGTTCTCAGTACGGGTCAGCACTTCTACCCGCGCCACGCTGGCAATGGAAGCCAGCGCTTCTCCACGGAAGCCCAGGGTGTGGATATGGTTCAGATCATCCTCCGTCCGGATCTTACTGGTGGCGTGGCGGATGAATGCCGTGGGGATATACTCTGCTTCAATGCCCGAGCCGTTGTCGCTGATCTCGATCAGCTTCACGCCGCCCGATTCAATGGTCACGGTGATCTGGCTTGCCCCGGCATCAATGGCGTTTTCCAGCAGCTCCTTCACCACGGAAGCAGGCCGCTCCACCACCTCACCGGCTGCAATGAGCTCTGCCGTGTGCTTGTCCAGAACATGGATGACTGCCATATTCGTTCCCTCCCCTGTTTTTTAGGATTTTTCAGGAAATCAGCCGTTCAGGCTGCCCTTCAAGGTCTTTTTCAGCTCGTACAGGAAATTCAGCGCTTCAATGGGGGTCAGCGTTTCCACATCCAGCGCATCCAGTTTTTCCAGCACCTCGCTGGGCACTGCGGGAGAGTTATACTCCTGCAGCGCATCAAAGTCCATCTGCTCCACTTTGTTCTTGGGGGCAGTGGCTTCCAGTGCGCGCAGCACCTCGTGGGCGCGGCGGGTCACGGTGCCGGGCAGACCGGCCAGCTTTGCCACCTCAATGCCATAGCTGTCATCGGCAGGGCCGCGGACGATGCGGCGCAGGAAGGTGATATCCTCACCCCGCTTTTTCACCGCAATGTTGTAATTTTTCACGCCGCTGATGGTGCCCTCAAGGTCTGTCAGCTCGTGGTAATGGGTGGCAAAGAGGGTTTTGCAGCCCAGTCCCTTGGCAGGGTCGCTGATGTGCTCCACCACGGCGCGGGCAATGCTCATGCCGTCAAAGGTGGACGTGCCGCGCCCGATTTCATCCAGCACCACCAGACTGCGGGAGGTAGCGTTCTTCAGGATCTCTGCCACCTCGGTCATCTCCACCATAAAGGTGGACTGACCTGCCGAAAGGTCATCCGACGCGCCGATGCGGGTAAAGATGGCATCCACTACACCCACATGGCACTCTCTGGCCGGAACAAAGGAACCGATCTGTGCCATCAGGGCAATCAGCGCATTCTGGCGCATATAAGTCGATTTGCCCGCCATGTTAGGGCCGGTGATGATGAGGCAGCGATCTTCGCCGCAGTTCAGGGTGGTATCGTTGGGTACGAACAGACTGCCCTTGAGCATCTGCTCCACCACAGGGTGGCGGCCCTCCACGATGGTCAGCTGGTCGCTCTCATCCACAGTGGGGCGGCAGTAGTTGTTTTCTGCTGCCACCTGAGCCAGAGCGGCCAGCACGTCCAGCTCTGCCACGGCGTTGGCTGTACGCTGGATGCGGTCGAGCTGGGCACCAATGCTTTCCAGCAGCTCATTGAACAGCCGGTGTTCCAGAGCGATCAGCCGCTCGTGAGCACCCAGGATCTTATTTTCCAGCTCCTTGAGCTCCTGTGTGATGTAGCGTTCGCCGGTGGTCAGGGTCTGCTTGCGGATGTAGCTCTCCGGCACCTGTGCCTTATAAGAGTTGCTGACCTCGATGAAATAGCCAAACACATGGTTATAGCCAATCTTCAGCTTGGGGATGCCGGTCTCCTGCCGCAGACGGGTCTCGAGCTGAGCCAGCACGCCCTTGGTGTTATCGCGGATGGAACGCAGCTCGTCCACCTCAGGGTGGTAGCCCTTGGCAATGACACCACCATCCTTCAGGGTAGAGGGTGCGTCAGGGTCCACAGCGGCATAGATCTTGTCCTTGATATCGCTCAGCGGGTCGATCCTGGAGACGATCTCGCTGAGTTCGGCGCAACCGCAGCTCTCGGCCTGCTGGCGCAGGCTGGGCAGGCGCTCACAGGTCTGCGCCATGGCATAGATCTCTTTGGGCGTGGCTGAACCGTAGACTGTGCGGGTCATCATACGCTCCAAATCAGCGATGTAATGCAGTTCTTCGATCAGATCGCCGCGCTGTACGGTCTGATTGACCAGGCTTTCCACAGCATCCAGACGGTGGTTGATGGCATCGCTGGAAAGCAGCGGCTGCTCGATCCAGGTGCGGAGCAGACGCTTACCCATGGCAGTGCTGGTCTTGTCCAGCACCCAGAGCAGAGTTCCCCGCTTTTCGCGGCCCCGCAGGGTCTCGGTGAGTTCAAGGTTGGCCCGCGTCACCGGCGAAAGCTGCATATACTGGGCTTCATTGTAGCTGATGACGGTCTTCAAGCGCTCCACACCTTTGATCTGGGTGGTGTGCAGGTATTCCAGAAGTGCGGCCATGGCAAACCGCACCAGACCTTTTTTGTCGATAGAGGTGGTCTCATCCCAATTGCGGCCAAACTGATTTTCCAGCGAGATGGCCACCAGACCCGGGGCGTAGCGCTCCTCTTCCACCAGCTCCACAGAGCAGGTCATATTCTTTTTGATATAGCCGGTCAGCTCACGGCAGTCCAGCATTCCGGGATTCATCAGCACCTCGCTGGGATGGTAGCGGCAGAGCTCCGCGATCACGGCAGGCACGATCTTCTCTCGTTTCAGCTCGGTGATGTGAGCCGTGCCGGTGGAAACATCGGCAAAGCAGATGCCCGCCGCATTCCCTTTCAGAAAAATGCTTGCAATGTAGTTGTTTTTGTCATCCTGCAGCATACTGCTCTCGATGACAGTGCCCGGCGTGACCACCCGGATGATATCGCGCTTGACCAGTCCCTTTGCCTTGGACGGGTCCTCCATCTGCTCACAGATCGCCACCTTGTATCCCTTGGCGATCAGGCGGGCCACATAGCCCTCGTAGCTGTGGAAGGGCACGCCGCACATGGGGGCACGCTCTTCCATACCGCACTGCTTGCCCGTCAGGGTCAGGTCCAGCTCCCGGGAGGCGGTCAGCGCATCGTCAAAGAACATCTCGTAAAAGTCGCCGATGCGGTAAAACAGGATCTCGTCCTTATACTGCTTCTTGATGTCCATATACTGCTGCATCATGGGCGACAGTTCTGCCATAATCGTTCACCTTTCCTGCGGGCTATGCCGCTTTGCTTCTTTCCGTCGGTTTGCAGTAAGTAACTGCGAATGGAAGGAAAACGCGGCCTGCGATTTGCAGCCGCGTTCTCATTTTACCTGTTAGTGGCAGCCTCCGCAGGTGGAGCAGCTGCCGGTGCAGGATTCGCTGGGCTCCTGCACGGTCATGGGGTCGCCGCCGTTCATTGCGGTGTTGATGATGGCATCAATGTAGTTGACCAGGTTCTCGCAGTCGCGCTTTGCCTCGTTGTAAGCAGTCATACCCTCGTCAGCCATGATCTTGCCATACAGGTCGTTGACCTTGGTGTTCAGCTCGGCGATGCGCTCATCACTGCGCTCGCTCTTGCTGATCTCGTTGTTCAGATCCATGCGGGCCAGATTGAACTCCCCGATGAGATTCTGCAGCTCCTCATCCTTGTCGTTTGCCTTGCGGGCCTGATCCAGAGCCAGGTAACGGGGGTCAGTCTGCAGTGCCATGGCGGCGCGCTTGAACAGATCGATGCAATCCATAATCAAAAATCTCCTTTGATGTGTTTGTTTTTATAGTTACATTATCATTGAGGCCGGTGTGCCCCGGGATCACGTTTCCAGTTCGCCCAGCAGGACGGTGGCGCGGGCACCGGTCAGGTGCACCTGTGCGTAGCTGCCCATCAGGGCGGGGTCAGCGGCAAACTCCACGGTCAGGTTGTTGTCCAACCGGCCGGAGAGGGTTCCATCGCTGCGGCCATAGCCTTCCACCAGCACCCGGACAGTCTGGCCCACCTGCTGCCGGACCAGATCCATTGCGATCTCGTCCTGCACCTTGAGCAGACGGGTCATCCGGTCGGTTTTCTCCGCGCGAGGGGTGGGGTCGGGCATTTCCGCTGCCTTGGTGCCGGTGCGCTTGGAGTAGATAAAGGTGAACAGCTGCATGTAGCCGACTTTCTTCACCAGTTCCAGCGTGCCCTGGAAATCCTCCTCCGTTTCCCCGGGGAAGCCCACGATGATATCGCTGGAGAAGGTGATGCCGGGCACCTTTTTGCGGGCGTACTCGATCAGCTCCATATACTGCTCGAGGGTGTAATGGCGGTTCATCTTTTTCAGCAATTCATCCGAGCCGCACTGCACCGGCAGGTGCAGGTGTTTGCACAGGTGGGGCTGGGCCGCAATGGTATCGATCAGCTTGTGGCTGGCATCCTTCGGGTGGCTGGTCATAAAGCGGATCTGGTAATCGCCGGGCACAGCGCAGAGCAGATTGAGCAGATCAGCAAAGTCCACCTGTTCTTCCAGGCCCTTGCCGTAGCTGTTCACGTTCTGGCCCAGCAGAGTGATCTCCTTGTATCCGGCTTCCACCAGCCCCCGGAACTCCGCCAGGATATCGCCGGGCTTGCGGCTCTTCTCACGGCCCCGCACATAAGGTACGATGCAGTAGGTGCAGAAATTGTCGCAGCCATACATGATGGGCAGCCATGCGCGGAACTCACTCTCGCGCCGGATGGGGATGTTCTCCACGATGACCGGGCGCTGGGCAGGCTCCATCAGCACGCGCTTATGCTTCTGCAGCTTCTGAGCAATGAGCTGGGGCAGCGTATCGATGCCATCCACGCCAAAGACCAGATCAACATAGGGATAGCTCTTGCGCAGCTTTTCCACCACATGTTTCTGGTTGGCCATGCAGCCGCACAGGCCGATCATCAGGCCGCGCTTTTTCTCCTTCAGGCCCTTCAGTGCACCCACATTGCCGAACACGCGCTGCTCGGCGTGCTCCCGCACGGCGCAGGTGTTGAAGAGGATGAGGTCTGCATCCTCGGGCTTATCGCACAGGCCGTAGCCGATATCCACCAGCACGCCCTTGATGCGCTCGCCATCGTTGACGTTCTGCTGACAGCCATAGCTGTGTACAAAGGCCAGCGGCGGGGTGTCGTAAGCCGCACGCACCAGCTCCGCAGCCGTTTCGTTGTGTTCAAAGTTAATGTATTCCAATAAAAACCATCCTTATTTTTCAAAAGCTCTTTTTAGTATACCCTCTTTCTGCCATAAGGGCAAGTGGGAAACCGCAAATTTCAGAATCCTTCGGGGTAATTCAGCCTTCTGCCTGCTTTTTGGCGCATGCTTCACACAGGCCGAACAGCACCACAGCGCAGTCCTGCACCACAACATCCTTCTGGCGGCGCACCAGCCTCATCACCTGTTTCTCGTCCACATCGGCATCCACTACGCCGCCGCAGGCTGTACAGTAGAGGTGGCTATGCCAGCACAGGGTGTGATCAAAACGATCCGCCCTGCCCGGAATGGACACCCGGCGCACCATGCCTGCCTCCACCAGACTGTTCAGGTTGCGGTAGACAGTGCCCAGGCTCAGGCCCGGGCACTCCGGGGCCGCCTTATCAAAGATCTCTTCGGCGGTGGGGTGATCGCAAAGCTGCTCCACGGTGTGCAGCACCAGCTCCCGCTGTTTGGAATAACGCATCTTCCTCTCTCCTTCTCTTCCCTTTATACGTTCTCTTCGCCCTTGATCCGCGCCCAATATGCGCGGGAGGCCTGCTCGTTCTTGTTTTCCCCAAAGGTGTAGTATTTTGTATTCTTGAGCACGTCCGGCAGATACTGCTGCTCGACCCAGTGGTTGGGGTAATCGTGGGCATACTTGTAATTCTGGCCCTTCACCAGCGCATCCTCCCCGTCATAGTGCTTGTTCTGCAGCTGGCGGGGAATGGGCCCGGTACGCCCGGCCTGCACATCCGCAATGGCGGCGTTGATGGCATCGTGGGCGCTGTTGGATTTGGGGCTGGTTGCCACCAGCACAACTGCATCCGCCAGGGCCAGCCGCGCTTCGGGCAGGCCCACCGCGTTGGCGATATCCACCGCCGCCTTGACGATGGGGATGATCTGCGGGTAGGCAAGGCCCACATCCTCGCAGGCGCACACCATAAGCCGACGGCAGGCCGAGGGCAGATCCCCGGCTTCCAGCAGCCGGGCCAGATAGTGGAGCGCTGCATCCGGGTCGGAGCCGCGCATGGATTTCTGGTAAGCCGACACGATATCATAGTGGTCATCGCCGTCCCGGTCGTACCGCATGGCAGTGCGGCGGGTGACCTGCTGGATCATGTCCAGCGTGATGTGTTTTCCCTCCGGTTCGGGAGCCGCCGCCGTCACTGCAAAATCAAGGCAGCCCAGTGCCTTGCGCAGATCGCCGCCCGCGCTCTCGGCAAGATAGGCACAGGCATCGTCCTCCATCCGGATGGGCGCACCCTCGCTCTCTGAAAGCTTTTTCAGGGCGTTCCGCAGCCCCTGCTCCACATCCGCAGCTGTCAGCGATTTGAATTCAAACACGGTGCAGCGGGAAAGCAGTGCATTATAGATGTAAAAATAAGGGTTCTCAGTGGTGGAGGCGATCAAGGTCACAGTTCCGTCCTCAATGCACTCCAGCAGGCTTTGCTGCTGCTTCTTGTTCAGATACTGGATCTCATCGAGGTACAGCAGGATGCCCCCCGCCCCGGCCAGTGTGCCGATATCCTTGAGCACTGCCTTGATATCCCCCGTGCCGCAGGAAGTGCCGTTGAGCTTGTGCAGCGTCATGCCGCTGTTCTCGGCAATGATGCGGGCCACGGTGGTCTTGCCCGTGCCGGACGGGCCGTAAAAGATCATGTTGGGGATGCGGCCGCTCTCGATGGTGCGGCGGAACACCCGCCCCGGGGCCAGCAGATGCTGCTGGCCGCAGACTTCGGCCAGCGTTTTGGGGCGCATACGCTGCGCCAGCGGTTCATTCATCGGGCGTTCCCTCCTGTACTGCCCTGCTGTTCTGCATGGGCCTTATATAGAAATAGTATACCTCATTTTTACACGAACAGCAAGAGCAATAATGAAAATCATTCTCAGATGGATACCGCAAACCCCATTTACAAAAAAGTCGAAACATGCTATTATCATAGTACATTTACGGGAAACGAGGGGTTCAGATGAAGAAAGCTGCTGCGGCAGAAGATCTCTCTGCCAAAAAGGAGCTGGCGCTCCAGGTCATCGACCGGCTGAAAACAGAATATCCGGATGCAGCCTGCACGCTGGATTACGACCACGCCTGGCAGCTGCTGGTCAGTGTCCGGCTGGCGGCTCAGTGCACCGATGCCCGGGTGAACATTGTGGTACAGGACTTGTTTGCAAAATACCCCAATGTAGCAGCATTGGCTGCGGCAGAGCCCGAGGAAATCGAAGCCATTGTCAAGCCCTGTGGGCTGGGCCGCAGCAAGGCCCGGGATATCTCGGCCTGTATGCGGGTGCTGCGGGATAAATACAACTGCAAAGTGCCCACCACCTTTGAAGAGCTGCTGGCACTGCCCGGCGTGGGCCGCAAGAGTGCCAACCTGATCATGGGTGATGTGTTCTGCAAGCCCGCCATCGTCACAGATACCCACTGCATCCGGCTGTGCAATAAAATCGGGCTGGTGGATGGCATCAAGGAGCCGCAGAAGGTGGAGATGGCCCTATGGAAGATCATTCCGCCGGAGGAAGGCAGTGACCTGTGCCACCGCTTTGTGATGCATGGCCGGGCTGTCTGCAACGCCCGCAAACCCGAATGTGAAAAGTGCTGTCTGAACGACATCTGCCGGTACGCGGCAGAAAATGCCGTTCTTACAAAAGAAACCAAGGAGGCTTCTGTATGATCACTTTGTCTATCCTGATCGTCCTTGCCCTGATCTGCGCTCTGGTGGGCGTGCTGATGGGCCTGTTCTCTCTGATCGGCCTGCTGGCTTCCCTGCTCGTGGGCGTGCTGGTAGGCGCTCTGGCCGGTCACATCGCCAACCGTTTCATGGGCACCCAGACCTCCACCGGCCGCAACATTGTGCTGGGTATTCTGGGCAGCTTTGTGGGCGAGTTCCTGTTCGGCCTCATCGGCATCCATGCCACCGGCAGCATCAGCTCCTTCGTCATCTCTGTGCTGGGTGCCTGCGTCTGCATCTGGGTGGATAACCGACTGTTCCACGATCGTTGACCGGTTTTCTCTGGTTGTTTGTCTTTGCTCTCCCCTCCGGGAGAGCTTTTTTATTTTCAGCTCCTTGACAGTTATATCGAGAAGCGATATAATACATCCATGATATATCGCATAGCGATACAAAGCGAGGTGATATAATGGAAAATCCGGCACTGACGGAATCCACCTACTACATCCTGCTTTCCCTCTATCATCCGCGGCATGGCTACGGCATCATGCAGGAGACCCAGCAGCTCTCCGGCGGAAGGGTACGGCTGGCTGCCGGAACCCTGTACGGTGCCCTGAATGCCCTGTGCGAAAAGGGGTGGATCTCTCCCCTGCCCATGGAAAGCGGGAGCCGCAAAAAAGAATACCAATTGACCTCCGCCGGGCTGAAGGTGCTCAAAAAGGAGCTGATCCGGCTGGAGGAGCTTGCTGCCAATGGCCGCGCCATTTTACAGGAGGAACAGGTATGAGTGAAACAAAAACGCTGCATCGGAATTTCTGGGTCTGGGAATTTGAAAAAGAAGAACGCTGGCTCAACGAAATGGCGCAGGAGGGCTGGGCCCTGCAGAATGCCGGGTTCTGCACCTACACCTTTGAAAAGACGGAACCCGGCCAGTACATCATCCGGCTGGCCATGCTGGACAGTTCCCCGGATTTTGAAAGTTTCATGGAAGAGTTGGAAGCACAGAGTGTTGGGCATTGCTTCAGTTGGGGATATTTCCGCCGCAGCGCCCAGCTAGGTCCCTTTGATATGTTTTCGGATGTGGATTCTCGTATCTCCCACCTGAACAAAATTGGACAGATGGTGAGGCTGCTCTGTCTGGCAAACCTTCTCATAGGCGTTACCAACATCTTCAGCGGTGCATCGCTGGCATGGCTGAACCTGCTTTGCGCCACGTTTTTGGCCTACGGGCTGGGACGTATCAGCAGCAAACGAGAGAGTCTGGTGGAAGAACGTCAGCTCCACGAGTGATTTTTTCTCCTTGATGCGCAGGATCTTCAGAGTTTTCAAAAAGTTCATTTTTACCCGCTTGCATTCCAATGCAGGCGGGTATATTATTGTCATCAGCAAATAGTTATCATGTGTTAAGTATTCGTATCTGTTAAATGATAAGGAGGGATCGTATGCCGCAGAAGAGCGCACCGGAACTGTTCGCCTTGGTCCACTATCTGCATCGGCTGAGCACAGAAGGCAAACGCGGTGCCAAAATGGCACTGGAAAGCTGCCCCAAGTGTCATTTCATCATGCTGGAAGGCGTGCTGATGACCATTGAAGAGCATGGCCAGAATGGCACCATCTATGTTTCCGATCTGGCTGCCGCCGTCAAACAGCCCCTGCCCGCTGTTTCCCGCGCGCTGCGCCAGCTGGAGCAGGATGGACTCATTGAGCGGATCACAGATCCCAATGACCGCCGCAAAACGCTGGTGCGCCCCACGGAAAAGGGGCTGGATGCCAGCCGCCAGGTCGAGGCCGCAATCAGCCGTTACTTTGAGCGGGTCATCTGCCGCATCCCGGAAGAGCAGCGGGAGCAGCTGTTTTCCCTGACCGGTGTGCTGTTGGAGGCTGTGGAAGCGGAAAATGCGGAGCAACAAGCAAAATTGAAGGGAGAAAACGAAAATGGGTAAAATTTTCAAGCAGCTGGCCCGCCACTGGGCCGCCTGCCTTGCCGTGGTGGCTCTGCTGTTCGTGCAGGCCTACTGCGACCTTTCCCTGCCGGATTACACGAGCAAGATCGTGGACACCGGCATCCAGCAGGGCGGCATTGAAAGCCCCCTGCCGGAGACTGTGCGCCAAAGCACACTGGATGCCCTCTCGCTTTTGATGAGCGAAGAGGATGCAGACGCGCTGCAGAATGCCTACGGATATTATCTTCAGGACGACGGTGTTCTGAAGCTCCGCAGTGACCTGACCGATGCCGAGCGCACGGCTCTGGAGGAGGCCGTTACCACACCGGATATCGTGCTGTATATGGCGGCGGCGCAGAATGCCAACGCCCCTGCCGGGCAGAACGCTGCCGCCATGGCTCCGCTGTCCGGCTATCAGAGCGAGGACGAGACGGCCGGGGCTGAAGCAGAAACCATGACCGTTGCTCCTACGGCGGAGGATCTGGATGCCGTTTGTGGCCAGTTCACAGCCCTGGCCCAGATGCCCGGTTTTTCCCGGGAAATGATCCAGCAACAACTGGCCAGCGCCATGGAACAGGTGGACGAGACCACCCTTTCCAGCATGGCAAGTCAGGCCACCCTGCTGGTCAGCCTGGAATATGAGGCACAGGGCGTTTCCCATGATGTACAGATGGCCTACCTCTTCCGTGTGGGCGGCCAGATGCTGGCCCTGACCCTGCTGATGGTGGTCGTTGCCATTCTGGTGGGCCTGATCGCCTCCCGCGTCTCGGCTTCCATCGGTCGGGAACTGCGCAGAGAGACCTTCTCCTCGGTCATCCACTTTTCCAACGCGGAGATCGAGAATTTCTCCACCGCTTCCCTGATCACCCGCACCACCAACGATATCCAGCAGGTGCAGTTCACCTGTGTCATCCTGCTGCGCATGGTGGCCTACGCTCCCATTCTGGGCATCGGCGGCGTGATGCACGTCACCCAGGGCAACACCGGCCTTGCCTGGATCATCGTGCTGGACGTGGCCGCTCTGTTTCTGCTCATCACGGTTCTGATGAGCATCGCCATGCCCAAGTTCAAGATCATGCAGACGCTGGTGGACAAGCTGAACCTCGTCAGCCGCGAGATCCTGACCGGCGTGATGCCGGTGCGTGCGTTCAGCCGCGAATCCTTTGAGGAAAAGCGTTTTGATGCTGCCAGCCGGGAGCTGATGGGCACCCAGCTGTTCACCAACCGCGCCATGGTAGCCATGATGCCCTTTATGACCCTGATCATGAACGGCACCAGCCTGCTCATCGTCTGGTTCGGCGGCAAGGCCATGGATGCCGGAAATATGCAGGTGGGCGAAATGATCGCATTCATCACCTACACCATGCAGATCGTCATGTCTTTCCTGATGCTGGCCATGGTGGCCGTGATGCTTCCCCGTGCCGGTGTGGCTGCTGACCGTATCGACGAGGTCTGCCGCACCAAGGCTTCCATCCATGATCCCGACGCTGCCACCGCAAAGCCCGCCCTTGAAAAGAAGGACTGGGATGGCGTGGTCCGGTTCGAGGATGTCAGCTTCCGCTTCCCCGGTGCCGACAGCGACGCGCTGGAGCACATCAGCTTTACCGCAAATCCCGGCGAGACCACAGCCATCATCGGCTCCACCGGCTGCGGCAAATCCAGCCTGCTCAACCTCATCCCCCGCTTTTATGATGTCACCGGCGGCCGCGTGACCATCGACGGCATCGATGTGCGGGAGATGCCGCAGGAGCAGCTCCACAGTCTTTTGGGCTATGTGCCCCAGAAGGGCGTTCTGTTCAGCGGCACCATCGAGAGCAACCTGAAATTCGGTGGTGCGCAGATCACCGATGCGGGCATGAAGAAGGCGGCTTCCATCGCACAGGCCACCGAGTTCATCGACGCAAAGCCCGAGGGCTATGCAAGCCCCATTGCACAGGGCGGCTCCAATGTATCCGGCGGCCAGAAGCAGCGGCTCTCCATCGCCCGTGCCATTGCCAAGGAGCCGAAGATCTATCTGTTCGACGACAGCTTCTCTGCCCTTGACTACAAGACGGATGTCACCCTGCGCCGTGCGCTGAAGGAAGAGACCGACAACGCCACCGTGATCATCGTGGCACAGCGCATTTCCACCGTCCTCCACGCCAATCAGATCCTGGTGCTGGACGACGGCAGGCTGGTGGGCAAGGGTACTCACGCGCAGCTCATGGCCACCTGCCCTGAATATCAGGAGATCGCCAGGAGCCAACTGAGCCAGAAGGAGCTCAACCTGCAAGACCTGAACACCGGAAAGGAGGATGAGTGATATGCCGAGACCCGGAAAACAGACCACCGAGCGCGCCAAGGATTTCAAGGGCACTCTGCGGCAGCTCCTCAGCGCATTGCGCCAGTATAAGCTTTCCCTCATCGTTGTGATGCTCTTTGCCATCCTTTCCACCATCTTCAATATCGCAGGCCCCAAAATTCTGGCCAAGGCCACCACGGCCCTTGCCACCGGCTGGATCGCCAAGCTGCGGGGAATCGGCGGCATCGACTTTGCTTACATCGGCAAGATCCTGCTCATCCTGCTGGCCATGTACCTCTGCTCCGCAGCATTCAGCTTCGTTCAGGGCTGGCTGATGACCGGCCTTTCCCAGAAGGTCTGCTATGATTTCCGCCGCCAGATCAGCGAAAAGATCAACCGCCTGCCGCTGGCCTACTTTGAAAAGCGGACGGTCGGCGAGGTGCTCTCCCGCATCACCAACGATGTGGACACCCTGGGCCAGAGCCTGAACCAGAGCGTGACCCAGCTCATCACCAGCATTACCACCATGATCGGCGTGCTGATCATGATGCTGTCCATCAGCCCAAAAATGACCCTGATCGCACTGCTCATCCTGCCCGTCTCTCTGGTACTGGTGATGCTGGTGGTCAGGTTCAGCCAGAAATACTTCAAGGCCCAGCAGGCTACCTTGGGCGTTGTGAACGGTCAGGTGGAGGAGGTCTACTCCGGCCACAACGTCATCAAGGCCTTCAACCGGGAGGCCGCCGTGCTGGAGGACTTCAACGCCGCCAACGACAAGCTGTTTGAATCCGCCTGGAAGAGCCAGTTCCTTTCCGGCCTGATGCAGCCCATTATGAACTTTGTGGGCAACCTGGGCTATGTGGCTGTTGCCATCGTTGGCAGCATCTTTGCCGCCAACGGCATCATTACCATCGGCGATATCCAGGCTTTTATCCAGTATGTCCGCAATTTCACCCAGCCCATCCAGCAGCTGGCACAGGTGTCCAACATGCTGCAGAGCATGGCCGCCGCTGCTGAGCGCGTGTTCGAGTTCCTGAACGAGCCCGAAGAGGATCAGCTGGCCGACCCTGCCCGCCGGGCAGACCCTGCCTGCATCGATGGCCAGGTCACCTTTGACCATGTTCGGTTCGGTTATGTGCCCGAAAAGACCATCATCCACGATTTCAGCTGTAAGGTGCAGCCCGGCCAGAAGGTCGCCATCGTTGGCCCCACCGGTGCCGGCAAGACCACCATGGTCAAGCTGCTCATGCGGTTCTACGATGTAGATTCCGGCTCCATCACCCTGAACGGCCACGACATCCGCGACTTTGACCGCAGTGCCCTGCGCGAGGGCTTCGGCATGGTGCTGCAGGACACCTGGCTGTTCAAGGGCACCATCATGGAGAATATCCGCTATGGCCGTCTGGATGCCACCGACGAAGAGGTCATTGCCGCCGCCAAGGCCGCCAATGCCGACCACTTCATCCGCACCCTGCCCGGCGGCTACCAGATGGAGCTGAACGAGGACGCTTCCAACGTCAGTCAGGGCCAGAAGCAGCTGCTGACGATCGCCCGGGCCATTCTGGCCGACAACCGCATCCTGATCCTGGACGAGGCCACCAGCAGTGTGGACACCCGCACCGAACAGCGCATCCAGACTGCTATGGACAACTTGATGCGGGGCCGTACCAGTTTCGTCATCGCCCACCGCCTGTCCACCATCAGGGATGCAGACCTCATCCTTGTCATGCGGGACGGCGACATTGTGGAGCAGGGCACCCACGATCAGCTCATTGAGGCCGGCGGTTTCTACGCTGACCTGTACAACAGCCAGTTTGAGGATGTTGTGGATTAAGCCACGCTCCCTTCTTTGAAAAAGGCTCAGGTTTCGATCAAAAACCTGAGCCTTTTTCTTTTGTCAATTCCTACCGGATGTGCTATACTTATTTTTGTGTCTTGAAGTAGGAAAGGAGTAACCACTCATGGAAACCACTCAAAAGCCCTACGCATTCAGCCGCAAGGTATTCTGCGAGGGGATGCGGGATGGTGTGCCCATTGCGCTGGGCTATTTTGCTGTCTCGTTCTCATTGGGCATTGCAGCCCGCAATGCGGGGCTGACCCCAATTCAGGGCTTTTTTGCAAGCCTGTTCAACAATGCTTCTGCCGGTGAGTATGCAGCCTTTTCGCTGATCGCTGCCGGTGCCACCTATCTGGAAGTTGCCATTATCACCCTGATCGCCAACGCGCGCTACCTGCTGATGAGCTGCGCTCTGGCCCAGAAATTTGCCCCCGGCACGCCGTTCTTCCACCGGCTCATCATCGGCTACGATGTCACCGACGAGCTGTTTGGCATCACGATTGCACGGCCCGGCTATCTGAACCCGTTCTACACCTACGGTGCCATAGCACTGGCGGCCCCCGCCTGGGCCATGGGCACAGCGCTGGGCATCATAGCAGGCAATCTGCTGCCCGTGCGTGTGGTCAGCGCCCTGAGCGTGGCCCTGTACGGCATGTTCCTGGCCATCATCATTCCCCCCGCCCGGAAGAACAGGGTCGTTGCCGTGCTGGTGATGTTGAGCTTTGCCCTGAGCTTCGCCTGCGGCTGCCTGCCCGGCATCGCTTCCCTTTCGGACGGCACCCGCACCATCCTGCTGACGGTGCTGATCTCCTGCGGGGCAGCCGTTCTGTTCCCTGTTACACCCGAAGCACCGGAAACTGCCGGAACTGAGGAGGTGCAGGCATGACCTACAATAATTGGGTCTATATCGCTGTGATGGCCGCCGTTTCTTACGCCATCCGTGTGCTGCCGCTGACCCTTATCCGCCAACCCATCAAAAACCAGTTCATCCAGTCCTTCCTCTACTATGTGCCCTATGTGACGCTGGCCGTGATGACCTTCCCTGCCATCATCAACGCCACCCAGAGCCCCATTGCCGGTGCCGCCGCGCTGGTAGTGGGCATCGCCGCCGCATGGTTCGGAGCCAGTCTGTTTCAGGTGTCCGTCTCCTGCTGTGCCGTGGTGCTTGTGCTGGAACTGTTTTTGGTGCACTGAGCATGAAGATCTTAATTTCCGGATCCTCCGGCTTTGTGGGTTCCCGAGTACTGCACCAGTGGCAGGGCCGTGCAGAGCTTTTCACCTTCCCGCGCGGATCTCTGGCCGCTGCCGATGAATCCGCCATTCGCCGTTTTGTGGAAACCGTGCAGCCTGATGTCATCCTGCATCTGGCGGCATTGTCCGATACCGGCTACTGCCAGCAGCACCCGGAGGAATCCCAGCGTGCCAACGTTAAACTGCCCATCTGGATGGCAAAAGCTGCACGGGACACCGGGGCCAAACTGATCTCATTCAGCTCGGATCAGGTGTACGCAGGTGTGACCCAGCCCGGCCCCCTGCCCGAAACGCTGCCGCTCTCCCCTGTCAATACCTATGGCCGCCACAAACTGGAGGCCGAGGAGCGGGTCCTTGCGCTCTGCCCGGAGGCGGTGCTTCTGCGGGCTCCGTGGATGTACGATCTGCCCGGTGATGGCCTGCCCCTTCGGGGCAATCTGCTGCTGAACCTGCTGCAGGCCGCACAAAACGGTACTCCCGTTCGCTTTTCGCCACACGATCACCGGGGTGTCAGCTGGGTGCGGGAAGTGGTGGAACAGCTCTTCCCCGCCTTACAGCTGCCCGGCGGTGTATACAATTTTGGCAGCGGGAACGATGCCGACATGGTCACAACGGCCCGGCAGTTTGCCGAAGCGCTGGGCGTGCAGGTGCAGATCGAGCCTGCTGATTTCTCCCGCAACCTTGTGATGGACAGCTCAAAGCTGGCCGCACAGGGGATTCGATTCCATGATACATTGAGCAGTTTTGAAGGCTGTTTGAGGTTTTATCAAAAATAAGAACGACCCTCTCCGCCAATGCTCCGCATTGCCACCTCTCCCAAAGGGAGAGGCAATTGCAGCTTCGAGGTAAGATTCTGCAAATCAGCAGTTTTCTTCCTGTCAGATGCGTTGGCTCCCCCTTCGGGGGAGCTGGCACGCGTCAGCGTGACTGAGAGGGTCGTTTTATGTTACAGCAGAATACAGATCAATCCGGTGCAGCCATCGTTGATGACCTGTTCCAGCGTTTCCTGCAGGCGGGTGCGGGCTTCCTGCGGCATGTGGAGGAGCTTGTTCTGCAATCCCTCATTCACCAGTTCATGCAGGCTCTTGCCAAAGATGTTTGATTCCCACAGCCTCTCCGGGTCGGCTTCAAAATCGCCCAGCAGGCTCTGCACCAGATCCTCGCTCTGCTTCTCGGTGCCCACAATGGGGCTGATTTCGGTATGGATGACGGCTTTCATCATATGGATGGAGGGTGCGCTGGCTTCCAGTCGGACACCGTACCGCCCGCCCTGCCGGACGATCTCCGGTTCCTCCAGCGAGAGCTCCTCGATGCTTGGCATCACGATGCCGTAGCCGGTGGCTTCCACCTGTTCCAGTGCACTGCGGATCTTCTCGTACTCCCGCTTTGCCCGGGAAAGCTCAATGATGCAGGGCATCAGGCCCGCTTCGTCGCCAATTTCCAGCCCCGTCTGCTCACTGAGAACGCGGTAGAACACCTCTGGCTTCAACAGAACGGTCACCCGCACCACGCCGTCGGAAAGGTTCATGCCGCTCAGGGCAGACTCCTGCACCGAATCTCCGGCCAGCGCTCCGGCACTGTTCTGGGCCGGAACATCCTTCATCCGGCTGATCTTCTCTGAAAACTGGAGCGCCGCCGTGTAGATCTCGTTCTGGAGCCAGTGGCCCTTTTCCAGCATCGTCACCCAGCGGGGAATGGCAAAATCCAGCTCCCGCACCGGAAATTCGTAGAGGACACGCTGCAGGATGGACAGCAGGTCATCTTTCTGCAGATCCAGACAGCTCACCGGCAGGACCGTGCGTCCGTATGCCTGTTCCAGCTCTGCAGCCAGAGCCTTTGTCTCCGGAGCATCCGGGCGGGTGCTGTTGAGCAGGATGACAAAGGGTTTGCCCAGCGCTTCCAGCTCTTCTACCACCCGCTTTTCGGCGGGCAGGTAGTTTTCCCGGGGGATCTCGCTGATGGAGCCATCGGTGGTGACCACGATGCCGATGGTGGAGTGATCCCGGATGACCTTGCGGGTGCCGGTCTCAGCGGCAAGGTCAAAGGGGATTTCTTCCTCGAACCAGGGGCTTTTGACCATGCGGGGCTTCTCGTCCTCCTCGTGGCCCATGGCTCCCTCCACCATATAGCCCACACAGTCGATGAGCCGGATGCGGCATTCCCCGCCGCCCTCCAGTTGGAGCGGCACTGCCTGCTCCGGGATGAATTTCGGCTCTGTGGTCATGATCGTTCGCCCTGCCGCTGACTGCGGCAGCTCATCCCGGGCCCGGAGCTTTGCGTCCGCCGGGCCGATGGCGGGCAGCACCAGCTGCTCCATAAACTGCTTGATGAGGGTGCTCTTGCCGGTACGCACCGGCCCCACCACGCCAATCAGGATCTCTCCGCCGGTGCGTGCCCCGATCTCCCGGCAGACAGTGGCTTCCAAACACTCCTGTTTTTCCAAATTGCTCTCTCCTCTCTCCCGTCCGCACCGGGCGGCAAGGCCGCACCTTCTGCGTCTGCTTCTCGGAAACAGTCTATTCGGACAGGCGGCAGGATATGAGCGGCACCTAGCGAAAAAGCGTCGGTTGACGGAAAATCCTTTCTACGCTACAATAGAGAAAACTGTATGGAAAGGCGGAACGCAGATGGAGTGGAAGGTTTATTTTGAGGACAATCCGGGCTGTCACCGCCCGCATCGGGGCCGCCCCGGGCAGGAAGTGTCCTGCGGGGCACACTCGGTGTGGGGCGGGCAGCATTTCATCATCCCGGCGATTTACCTTTGTGGAAAAGGGCTGGTTGTAGACATCTGCCGCCGGGTGGAGCGTGAAGCGATCGAAGCGCATTACCAGAAGTTGGCCGCTTACGAAGGGATGGATATTGACGAATGCCCGCCGGAAGCTGTCGAACTGGCCGAAGCCGAGGACCCGTTTGGTTCTTTTGACTATCTGCCAAGTGTAGCCATCAACGGCAAAACCGTGGAGTACAGCCGCGGTGCCGGGGAATATTATAACCCCCTCCGCTCCGAAGAGGAGATCGTTTGCAGCGGTGAACAGGCCGCGCGGGACATCGTGAAGCACTACGGGCTTGACCCGGAACAAGGCTGGGATCTCCGGCAGTGGAGCTTTCCCTGGGCGACAAAGCGCAGGCCGGCCCACATCACCAGCCTGACACTGACCCTCACCCAGCGGGAACAGCCTGCCGAAGCGGTGCAGTTCACGGCAGCGCCCGGAAAGGTCGTGGAGTTTGCCCACCCCGTCACCGGTGTGCCCTGCGTGCTGACGGTCAAAGACCTGAAACCGGCCCGGCTGCCGGAGAGTGACCTCCCCCACATGGGGCCGCCCATGGAATGGCCCCGGGAATTTGTGGAAATGACTTACACCCTGACCCCCGCCGTGACCACCGGCTGGGTGCAGGTGAACGACTGCGCCTCTAGTGATAAGCCCATCCGGAAAAGCGACGCACCCACGGAAGATGGAGCCATTGGCATCATCGGCGGGGCAGACGGCCCAACGGCGATCTTTGTGAGCGGAAAACAGCAGGGTGATACCCGCACCGCCTGTTCCTCGCTCCACTTTGCGCCGGTGGAACCGGAAACTATCCGGTGGAAGGTGACCTACTACCAGAAGCAGTTCCCGGATGAAACTATAGCGCTCTTATAACGAAAAGACAGGCGGCTCCAACCAAAGTTGGATGCCGCCTGTTTTACTGTTCAGATCAACTTGATGGCCACCGCCTCGCTGGTGCGGTCCTGGGCTTCGTTGGTATGCTCGGGGTCATCCAGCATATAGCGGAGCAGAAGCACCTCGCCCACATAAAGTACCGCCACCTTGATGGGGATGCTGCCGGAATCCAGCGGGCTCTCCTGCGCACCGCACCGCAGTACCACATCTGCCATGGCTGCGCCGGGCGAATCCTCATAGTGGGTGAGCAGAATGATCTTTGCGCCGGATGCCTTGGCCGTGCGCAGCGTTTCCAGCATATCGCGGGTCGCGCCGGAATAGGAGATGAAGAGCACCACATCCTCCGGGCCCATCAGGCTGGCAGCCAGGATCTGGAGATGACTGTCGCCTGCGGTGCGGAACTTATTGGACAGGCTGGAAAAGCGGGCGCAGATATCGTTGGCCAGCAGCATACTGCCGCCCTGACCCAGGCAGAACACCTGCCGCGCCGCACGCATCAGATCCACAGCCTGCTCCACGGCTTCGGGCGAAAGAGAATTCTGGGTGCCGTTGATGGCAGTGAGAAACAGGCCGCTGGCGTGCTCACACAGGCTGGCGGTGGTAGCGCCCGGCTCCGGCTCATGCTGGTTGACCAGCGCACCGGTGGCATTGGCCTGCGCCAGCGAAATGCGCATCTCATGGTAGCCCTCAAAACCCAATGCCCGGCAGAAGCGGAACACCGTTGCCTCTGCTACCTTGCATTCCCGCGCAAGGGAGGAAATGGAAAGGTACTGTGCCTCGTCGGCATGGTGGACAAGGTAATCTGCCACAGCACGGCCGGATTTTGTCAGTTCGTCCTGCCTTTGCTGCAGCAGCTCCCAGAAGTTCGTGGTCGTAGACATGATGGTCTCCTTTTTCCTGCTCCGTTTCCCGCCGGAAGGGCCGGCCGCACACGCCAACACCATTGTCGGGAAGTTTTCCTTTAAGAAAAGTATAAAAGAATCCCTGCCGCTTGGCAAGAGGGGCTTTGACTACAAATTCAGGTTTGTTTCTGTGCAGAGCGCCCAAATTTGCCGCATTAGTATGACTTATTTGTGAAAATCCTTTTCAATTTACTGGATTTTCCCCTCTTTTTTGAGTGAAAACAATTTTCACTAGCAAAAAGTGTGATTTTTCTACAATGGTTACAAAATAGCTACAACTTTCAAGATTTCCGTGAATCCTGCCCAAAAGGTCAATCTTTTCGCTAAAATTGTGCGACATCCACAAGAAAATCCTTTCATTATTGGGCAGACAGCCGATAGACAAAATGAAAATATTTTTCTATAATAAGGCCAATAGAAGCGGTTCCCACACGAGGGCCGCAGAGCAGAATCGCACTACATCAATGAGTAAGGAGAAGTTTCTTATGAAAAACAGTATCTCTCGCCGCTCTTTCCTGAAGGCCGTGGGTGCCCTGAGTGCAGCCGGTGCACTGGCCGCATGCGGCGGCAACTCCTCCAGCAGCACTGCTGCTTCCTCCACTGCAGCTTCTGCAGCGGCAAGCACCGCAGCTGGCGCAAACATCAAGCTGTGGACATACCCCATCGGCGGCTGGGGCAAGGACGAGACTGTGCAGGAGCTGATCTCCAGCTTCAACGCAAAATATCCCGACATCAAGGTCACCGTTGAGTACCTGGATTACACCAATGGTGATGACCAGGTCAACACCGCCATTGAGGGCGGCAGCGCACCCGACCTGATCATGGAAGGCCCCGAGCGTCTGGTTGCCAACTGGGGCAAGAAGGGCGTTATGGCTCCCCTGAACGACCTGTGGACCGATGATGCCAAGAAGGACATCTACGCTTCCGTTGAGTCTGCCTGCAGGAACGAAGCCGGCGACTACTATGAGTATCCCCTGTGCATGACCGCACACTGCATGGCCGTGAACATGACCAAGGTCAAGGAAGTGGGCGCAGACCAGTACATTGATACTGATAAGCACACCTGGAGCACCGAAGGCTTCCTCAAGACCGTTGACGCACTGTACAATGGCGGTTATGAGAATGTTGCAGCCATCTACTGCAGCGGCCAGGGCGGCGACCAGGGCACCCGCGCGATCATCAACAACATGTACGGCGGCACTTTCACCGATGCTGAACACACCAAGTACACCGCTGACTCCCCCGAGAACATCAAGGCCATCCAGGCTCTTTACGATGCCAAGGGCGTGAACTTTGATGCTTCCATCAACGGCGGCGAGGAGATCACCCTGTTCCGCAACGGTACCCTGCAGATGGCATTCTGCTGGAACATTGCACAGCAGCTGAACTCCGACAACAACGATGCCGGCCTGACCAACAGCGGCGACGAGATCTTCCCCATGGCCTTCCCCACCGAGAGCGGCGATCCCAAGCTGTGCGGCGGCATCTGGGGCTTCGGCATCTTCGACAACGGCGACGAGGCCAAGATCGAGGCAGCCAAGACCTTTATCGACTTCATCGCTGCTGATCCCGACCAGGTTGGCGCAAGCGTTCTGGCTTCCACCTACTTCCCCGTTCGCGAGAGCGTTGGCGACATCTACGCCGGCAACGACATTATGAGCGAGTACACCAAGTTCATGGGCTTCCTGGGCGATTACTACCAGATCACCCCGGGCTGGGCAACTGCTCGTACCGAGTGGTGGAACATGCTGCAGCGCGTTGGCACCGGCGAGCCCGTTGAGCAGGCCGTTGCTACCTTTGTTGAGAACGCAAATGCTGCCGCTGCTGCCGAGGCATAAGCGCACCACCTGAGTTTTTCATCGTAACGTTATAAACCTTGCCCCTTCCTCGATAATCCCGGCGAGGGAGGGGCATTCTTTTTGCAAGTTCCGTCGGGAGCCGGTCATTTTACCGGAGCTAAACGAAAGGTTTGGTGATTTTCTTGGCTGCTACCACCGTAAAAGTCAAAGAGCCAAAGCGCAGCCGCGCACTGGTCCGGCAGGAGACCATCGCATCCTATCTCTTCCTTCTGCCCAGCCTGATCTTCTTTCTGGGGTTCGTCATCTATCCCATGATCCTCTGCGTGGTCACGAGCTTCTTTGATTCCACCATGAACCGCGCCGATGTCTTTGTCGGCCTTGCAAACTACAAAGAGCTGTTCGCCGATAAGATCTTCTTAGGTGCTCTGAAGAACACCTTCATCATCGTTATCGTGTCGGTGCCTGTGACCTGCGCCTTCTCGCTGTGGGTCAGCTCTGCCATCGTGGATCTGCCCGAGTGGGCCACCAGCCTTTTCCGCTGCGTGTTCTACCTGCCTGTTGTCACCGGTTCCGTTGCCGTTACCGTTGTCTGGAAGTGGATGTACAACAATTACTACGGCATCTTCAACTATCTGGGCAAGACGCTGGGTCTGATCGACAAGAACATCAACTGGCTGGGTGACGAGCGGTTCGCTCTGGGCTGCATCATCCTCATCCTGCTGACCACCTCTGTGGGCCAGCCCATCGTTCTGTATGTTTCTGCCCTGGGCAACGTGGATCAATCCATCGTAGAAGCTGCCGAAGTGGACGGCGCGACCGATTTCCAGTGCTTCTGGAAGATCAAGTGGCCCGCCATCATGCCCACCACCCTGTACATCCTGGTCATTACCACCATCAACTCCTTCCAGTGCTTTGCGCTGATCCAGCTGCTGACTTCCGGCGGTCCCAACCACAGCACCGATACCATCATGTACTACATCTACTACACCGCGTTCAAGCTGTACCGCTACGGCTATGGCAACGCCATGGGTGTTGTGCTTGCCATCATCATTGCCATCCTGTCTGCGATCCAGTTCAAGGTTGGCAACCAGAATAATTGAGGAGGTGCGTAACAATGAGTGCAACTGCTGCAACCGCAAAAAAGCAAAAGCCCTTGAAGCGTCACCCCAGCAAGCTCAAGCAGGCCAGCGCCTATACCATCCTGACCCTGATCCTGATCAGCATCGTGGCCGTGACCTTTGCGTTCCCGCTGTACTGGATCATCACCGGTTCCTTCAAAACCGGTGCAGCCATCAACTCCACCACCCCCGAGTGGTGGCCCCATGAGTGGGTGCTGACCAACTACCAGAAGCTGTTTGCCGGAAAGAGCGCTCCGCTGTGGCAGCTGGCCATCCCCTTCAGTGCACGCTTCAGTGCCGACGGCGATCCCATCTACTTCTCGGTCGGACCCACCGCTCCTGCTGCCCTGCGCTGGATGATCAACACCGTGTTCATGGCTGTTGTCTCCATGATCCTGACCTGCATCACCGCCGCCATGGCCGGTTATGCACTGGCCAAGAAGCGCTTTGTGGGCCGTCAGCTCCTGTTCACCCTGATCGTGTGCGCAATGGCTCTGCCCAAGCAGGTCATTCTGATCCCCCTGCTGCGTGAGATGAGTGCCCTGAACCTCTACAACACCATCTGGGCTGTCATCTTCCCCATCGTCGGCTGGCCATTCGGTGTGTTCCTGATGAAACAGTTCAGCGAGGGCATCCCCACAGAAATGCTGGAGGCCGCCCGCATTGACGGCGCAAGTGAAGCCAAGACCTTTATCAGCATCGTGCTGCCCATGGTCAAGCCGGGCATCGGTGCTCTGGCCATCTTCACCTTTATCAACAGCTGGAACGATTACTTCATGCAGTTGATCATGCTGTCCAGCACCAGCAACCTGACCATTTCTCTGGGCATTGCAAAGCTGCAGGCGGAAAACAGCACCGACTTCGGTCTGATCATGGCAGGTGCTGCACTGGCTGCTGTGCCTATCATCATCATCTTCCTCATCTTCCAGAAGTACTTCACCAAAGGCATCGCAATGGGTGCCGTTAAGGGCTAAAATCCCGACCGCCGCCTGCGGCGGGAACAGGGAGGGATTTTTGGCGCAGCGGTCAGCAGGATGCGAGGCCCGCCCAAGGGCCGAAGCAGACGCTGGGCACCGCAAGAGGGCGCTGATCCCGTTGACCGAACGAAAAGCGTTGGAGCTTGATGTTCAGGAAGCAATTTTTGGCGCAGCGGTCTGCAAAACGCAAGGCCCGCACCAAGGGCGAAGCGGATGCAGGGCACCGCAAGAGGGCGCTGATGCAGTGAACAGAACAAATAAGCATATAGGAGCTTAAGGAGACAAACCATGAAAGATATCACTAAATACCAGGGCGTTATCCCCGCTTTCTACGCCTGCTACGACGCAGAGGGCAATATTTCCACCGAGGGTGTCAAGGCCCTCACCCGCCACCTGATCGCCAAGGGCGTTAAGGGCGTGTATGTCGGCGGTTCCTCCGGTGAGTGCATCTACCAGCATGTGGACGAGCGCAAGGCCGTGCTGGAGGCAGTGATGAGCGAAGCCAAAGGCAAGCTGACCGTCATTGCACATGTTGGCTGCAACAACACCGCCGACAGTGTGGAGCTGGCCCGCCATGCCGAGAGCGTGGGTGTGGATGCCATCGCCTCCATCCCCCCCATCTACTTCCACCTGCCCGAGTATGCCATTGCAAAATACTGGAATGACATGTCCGCTGCTGCTCCCAATACCGAATTCGTCATCTACAACATTCCCCAGCTGGCTGGCACCGGCCTGACCATGAGCCTGCTGAAGGAGATGCTCAAGAACCCCAACGTGGTGGCTGTCAAGAACAGCTCCATGCCCACCCAGGACATCCAGATGTTCAAGGATGCCGGTATCGCTGCCCGCGGCGAAGGCAACTTTGTGGTCTTTAACGGCCCCGATGAGCAGTTCGTCTCCGGCCGCGTCATCGGCGCAGACGGCGGCATCGGCGGCACCTACGCCGTGATGCCTGAGCTGTATCTGGCCATGAACGAGCATATCAACAAGGGCGAGGTCAAGGAGGCTCAGACCCTCCAGTATGAGGCCGACCGCATCATCTACAAGATGTGTGAGGCCCACGGCAACCTGTACGCCGTGCAGAAAGAGATCCTGCGCCGGATGTACGGTCTGGAGCTGGGCGGCGTGCGTGAGCCCATGCCCAGCCTGATCCCCGAGGATGAGGCCATCGTGGCCGAAGCACAGGCCATGATCGAAGCCGCCATCGCAAAACTGTAAACCGAACAAGCGCCCCCTCTCCGTCTCTTTTCAGAGGGGAGGCGGGCGCTTCTTTTTTGGAGGGAAAGCGTATGATCTGCGATACCCTGGATCAACTGCATCTGTACAAGGGATTCCACAAAAACCTCGACACGGCCATTGAGTTTCTGGCCGCACACCCGCTGGATACCCTGCCGCTGGGCCGTACCGAAGTGGACGGCGACGAGGTGTTCATCAATGTGATGGATGCCGATCTCAAACCCCACACCGGTTCCCACGCCGAATATCACCGGCTCTACGCCGATCTGCAGATCGACCTGACCGGCGGCGAGGGCTGGGGCTACGAGACCGACCCCGGCACCGAGGTGGAGCCCTACCAGCCGGATATCGGCAAAAAGGACAGCGAAGATGCCATTTTTGGCGCTCTGGGCGAGGGGCGGTTCGTCCTCTTCTTCCCCGGTGAGCTGCACCGCCCCGGCGTGGAAATGCCCGGCTGCGATCGTGTCCGCAAAGCTGTAGTCAAGATCAAGATGGAGGATAAGTATCATGGATAAGGAAAAACTGTTTGCTCAGATCAAGGGCGGGCTGATCGTCTCCTGCCAGGCATTGGAGCACGAGCCTCTGTACACCAAGGAGGGCGGCGTGATGCCCCTGATGGCCAAGGCTGCCGCCATGAGCGGCGCGGTGGGCATCCGTGCCAACACCGTGCGGGACATCACCCAGATCAAGGAAGTCGTGGACCTGCCCGTGATCGGCATCATCAAAAAGGACTACCCCGGCACCCCCATGTACATCACTGTGACCATGAAAGAAGTAGACGAGCTGGTGGCCTGCGGCGTGGATATTCTGGCGGTGCAGGGCACGGGAGCTCTCCGCCCGGATGGTTCCACCTCCGCTGAGTTCATCCGCGCCATCAAGGCAAAGTACCCGGATCAGCTGGTGATGGCCGACTGCGACAACTTTGAGAACGCCATGGCCTGCGCCGAGGCCGGTGCCGACTTTGTGGGCACCACCATGCGCGGCTACACTCCTGAGACCCAGGGCATTGACGACATCGATTTCGATTTCGTCCACAAGCTGGCCACCGAGTGCCCCGCCAAAGTCATTGCCGAGGGCCACATCCACTACCCCGAGCAGGCCGTCAAGGCACTGGAAGCCGGTGCTTTTGCACTGGTGGTGGGCGGTGCCATCACCCGCCCTGCCGAGATCACGGCCCGCTTCACCGGTGCCATCAACGCCATGAACAAGTAAAACGGAGACACTGAGATGAAACAGTATCTTGCGATCGATATCGGCGGCACTGCCGTCAAGCTGGGCATCGTGGATGAGACCGGCGCGGTGGGCCCCAAGGCCGAGGAGAGCGTCAACTTTGACGGCTACCAGACCCCGGTGCTGGCCACCGTGCTCAAAGCCGCCAAAGCCTTTGTGGAGACCCAGAACATCGACGTGAAAGCGCTGGAAGGCGTGGGCGTTTCTGCCACCGGCCAGATCGACAGCCGCAAAGGCATCGTGGCCGGTACCTGCGGCAATTTTCCCAACTACATCAACAGCCCAATCCAAGCCGAACTGGAACGTCTCTTCGGCCTACCCGTCACCGTTGCCAACGATGCCAACTGCATGACGCTGGGCGAGGTCTGGGTCGGCGGCGCAAAGGGTTATACCGATGTCATCGGCGTGACCCTGGGCACCGGCGTGGGCGGCGGCATCCTGACAGGCGGCCGCCTTTTGGAGGGTGCCCGCGGACTGGGCGGTGAGCTGGGCCACTACCGCACCCATGCACTGGACGGTATCCCCTGCACCTGCGGTGCCACCGGCTGCTGGGAGCGCTACGCCGCCACCACGGCTCTGGTACGGGCCGCACAGGAAAAGGACCCGGCCTGGAAAGACGGCCGCGCCATTTTTGCTGCCGCGGAGGCTGGCAACGAGACCGTTCTGGCCCTGCTGGATGCCTGGACGGATGAGATCGCACAGGGCCTTGCAGGCATGGTGCACATCTTCAACCCGCAGCTCATTCTCATCGGCGGCGGCGTGAGCGCCCAGCAGAAGCTGCTCATCGAGCCCATTGCCGCCAAAGTCAGGGCCTCCGTCATGCCCGCCTTTGCCGAGGGGCTGGAGATCCGCGCCGCCCAGCTGCACAATGATGCCGGTATGGTAGGCGCAGTCTATTACTTCCGCCAGCAGCACGGCGAAGCCTGATCATCTGAACGATCAAAGGAGTGTATTGAGATGAAAACACATATTCTCTGCCTGGGCGATTCCAACACCCACGGTTATTGTGCCGACCCCAAGGATAACGCCGACGGCGGCATCCGCTTCAACGAGGACGAGCGCTGGACCTGCCGCCTGCAGACCGCTCTGGGCGACAAGTATCTGGTAACCGAAGAGGGCCTTTCCGGCCGCACCACCGTTTTTGCAGATCCCATCCACGAGTCCATGGATGCTCTGAGCGTGGCCTATCCCCTGCTCAAGAGCCATGAAGTCATCGACCTGCTCATCATCATGCTGGGCACCAACGATGTGAAAGAGCGCTTCAACGCAAACGCCGCCTGTATTGGCGCTGGTATGGAGCGCCTGATCCAGAAGTGCAAGACCGTGGACTGCTGGGGCGGCAAGGAACCCAACATTCTTGTGGTCGCTCCTCCGCGCATCAAGGAGGGCTTCCACGATGAGGTCATGGGCGACGGCTGTGTGGAGAAGTCCAAGGGCGTTGCCGGCTGGTACAAGATCATTGCAGAGCGCAACAACGTCCATTTCCTGGATGCTGAAGGCTGCGAGTTCAACCAGATCGACTTCATGCACCTGACCCGTAAGGGCCACGCACAGCTGGCCGAAAAGCTGGCCGAGCTGGTGCCGACGCTGATTTAATTTATCAAAATTTCACCATCATAAAACAAGCCCGACTTCCCTACTGCTGGGAGGCCGGGCTTTTGCTATTTATAAAGGAGAATTATTATGACATACAAGAAATATTATTGTGATCCAGGGAAGCCAAATCAATTATTAAGGGTACATAAGATGGAAGTATGCGAATGTATCGAGTACCATGAAGACGAATGGTATGAATTGGATGAAGTGACTGGGAGTTATATTAAACTTATTGATCTGGGATGGTGGGTTTAATAACCATGATTTCACATTCTGGACTAATTGTTGGTGTTTCGTCTGAAACCAAACGATTATATTTCTTTAGTAAATCACATGCATATTGGGTCGTTATATTCTTTCTTTCTTCTTCAAAAGTAGAAATGTACTTCTTAAACGCTTTTGTATCACCGATTGCGCCGCCTTGTTGATTTACAGAAATTTCTTTGTCTCCGCATTCCCAGACTAAAGCGATTTTCTTTCCATTTTCAATTCCTACCTCAATAAGAGAGTTTTGTCCACCGCTAATGCACCCAACCAAATATCTAAATTCATCATAAATTGACATTTTTAATGTTTGTGATAATAATATAACATTTTGAATTGCAGTATCTACAGATTCTCCATTGTTAAGTTTTTCGTGCCCTGTGTGGCCGATTATACGATTTGATTTTGTTCGAACTAATTTGTGTGCATTGTCGCTAAATCCAACTATGCGCTCCTCGCCTGTTTGTGGATTTATTTTAAGTTCTGTTCTTCTAAAATCGCCAGATACAACGATTCCATCCGTACAGATGACTGCCATCACTAAAGACACGGCTGCGCCTCCCTTTTTCTACCTACTGCGTCAAAAATCACTCTTACAGTTATTACAATGCCACTGCTTACCGAGTTTCGGTGACGCAACACCAAGCGCGTAGATCGACACACCACGAGCGACACCAGAGATTTTCTCCGTATTCATAGAGTGGCAGTAGGGGCATTCGACGTGGGGGTGTTTGGCGGCATAGTACGCATCGATCTGACGGTGGAGTTCGATGGACTCTTGGAGCTCTTTGTCTTTTTGAGCTTGTTCACGAATGCGCTCTTGGCGCTCACGCTCTAAAATACCCGGGTTAGCTTGCTCACGAAGTTGATCGTTGTACCATTCAAGAAAAGTTTCATTCATCATTGAGTACGATTTATGCTCTTTTCCATTGAATCCTATAACATGCTTTGCATTTCTTGTTTGCTGATCGACAAATTCCATGTATCTATCTTTAAGTTCTGGATGAATTTTTAATATTTCATCAACCATATATGCATATACAACTGAGATGTAAAGATTATGTACCATTGTAAGCCATGGATCTTCTTCGAGATATTTATATTCTGGATGTTCCTTTAAAATTTTTTCTCCATCTTTAATTAAAGTTCTTCTTGACCATTTACCAAAAAAAATTCTGTCCTTTTTTTGAACTATGTCTACCTCGTGTTTCATCTCACCAAATCTCATTTTTACACCTCATTGACCAATAATTTCTCTTGACCGCTGAAATTATTATAAGACATGACAATCAATAAGTCAATGAAGGAACTTGGAAATGGCTTCGATGGAACACTTTCTAAAGCACTTGAGACTTCAAAATTAGCATCTGGGAAGCCTAAGTGGTTACAAGATTACATGCTCGCGGGCTATCTTATATCTTAATGAGTTAAGAACGTCAGCAATTATAAGCCCTTTTAAGATTTATTTCCCAGTTTGAATTGCAAATTGAAAACACCCGAAAAACCATGCTCAACAACATGAATTTTTCGGGTGTTTATTAAATCAGATGTAATCCGAAATATACGGAATTTTATGGAAGAGCACGTCATCCAGCCGTTCCACAGCCTCTTCCCTGCCCTCGATGCGTTCCAGCTCATACAGACGCTCTGCGGTCTTGTAGCCCAGCAGCAGGGTGGTAAAGGTGCCGATGCCCATTTTCAGGTGATACTCGGCGGGTTCACGGGTCATAGTGCAGTGCCCATCCGCAAAGCGAACGTTGAACGTCCGGTCGTTCCATGGCAGAAGCGAGTCCTCGATCTCCAGCTCGATACACAGGGTGCCGCCGTCCGGGTCACAGGGATAATCGGCGAGGAAATCCTCCACGTCGATGATGCGTCCCATGGCATAGGGGCGGATGCTCTCCTTGATGTCGCCATCGTCCATCTCAAAGGCGATGGGTTCGCTGAAATAGGTACTGCCGTGCACCTCATCGATCATGGAATCATGGGCATGGATATACTCCCACAGGCCTTTCTGGGCCTCGCGGTTGAGGTAGACCATCTCCTTGATGTGCATGATGTCGTTTTTGATGAGGTAGACCATGTAGCCGCAGGGCTTATCCTTGACGTTGTAGTAGACCGCAACATTGGTATCGTCCTCGTCCCAGCGCCAGTATTCCTCCCAGGCCAGACTGTTGCGGAACAGACAGCCATGGGTGATGGACGCAAAGTGGGAGTGCAGCTCATGGAACTCGGTGTTATCCCAGCTGACGCGCCGGACATAGCCGGGGGCCTTGACCTTGGTGGGGATCTGCCGGTCCTTGATGTTGAACGAGATCTTGTTGGAAACGATCTCCCAGCCCAGATGATGGTACAGCGGAATGCTGTACGGGTAGAGCAGGGCGAAGGATTTGCCCTCCTCGTGCATCTGGGTCAGGCCCTTGATCATCAGGTGCTTCATAATGCCCTGCCCGGTGTACTCCGGGTAGGTGCAGACACTGGTGACAAAGCCCACATGGTAGACCGTATCGTAGATGTTCATTTTCAGCGGATAGACGGCAAACTGGGACACCAGCGTGTCTCCATCAAAGCAGCCCAGAACATCGGCACGTTCCAGCACCGGGAACTTGGACTGCTTGATCTCATCGTCCTTCCAGCCTGTGGCAGTCAGCTCTTCTTCCGTGACCTGAAAGGTGTAGCGGAGCAGTGCGTTGTACTGATCCAGATCCTTCGCTTCCAGATAACGGGTCAGATAATGGTCCGCGGCGTTCATACGAACACCCCCGCCCTTACGGGGTCAGACGGTTGGGGCCGCGGAACAGGAACTCCGCGTCCTTGATGCTCTCGCCCACCAGCAGCATGGTCAGGCGGTCGATGCCCAGACCAAAGCCGCCGTGCGGGGGACAGCCATACTGGAAGAACTCCAGATAGAACTTGACATCCTCAGCCAGACCCTTTTCCTCGGCCTGCTTCTTCAGCACCTCATAGCGGTGCTCACGCTGGGCACCGGTGGTGATCTCCACACCGCGCCAGATCAGGTCGTAGCCCTGAGGCACGCCGTTCTCGTCGCGCATGTGGTAGAAAGCGCGCTTCTCAGCATCGTAATCCGTGACGAAGAGGAACTCGTGGTTATAGTGCTTCTTCACCCAGTCGTAGCTCAGGCGCTCGGCCTCAGTGGTCAGGTCGCCCTTCTCGGAATCGTCCACCACATAGCCGAAGTCCTCTTCCAGACCCTTGTACAGGTCAGCCAGCTTGACCACGGGGAACGGGGTCTCAGGCACGATGACTTCCTTGCCGAACAGTTCCTGGATCTGATCGCCGTATGCGTCCTTCACAGCCTGCAGGCCAGCCTTGAGCAGCTGCTCCTCCATGGCCATGACATCCTTGTAAGAGGTGATGTAGCTGAACTCCAGATCGAAGCCGGAGAACTCCGTGGCGTGCTTGTTGGTATAGCTCTTCTCGGCGCGGAACACAGGGCCGGTCTCGAAGATGCGCTCAAAGCCTGCTGCCATTGCCATCTGCTTGTAGAACTGGGGGCTCTGTGCCAGATAGGCATTGCGGTCGAAGTAATCCACCTTGAACACCTCAGAGCCGCTCTCGCTGGCAGCAGCGATCAGCTTGGGGGTGTGGATCTCGATGAAGTTCTGGTCCAGCAGGAACTTGCGCATGGCGTTGACCATGCAGCTCTGGGCCTTGAACATCAGCTGGTTCTCGTCGGTGCGCAGATCGACCCAGCGGTAATCAATGCGCTGGTCGATGCTGGAACGCTCCACCGCCTTTTTCTTCTTGGTGGCGGCAATGGCCTTACGGGCAATGGGCAGTGCATCCGCAATGCTCTCCACCTCGATGGCCTCGGGGATCATCTCGATGCCGCCCATCTTGACGTAGTCGTTCTCGACCACCTTACCGGTGACAGTGATGACAGAATCAGGGGTCAGCTGATCGATGGTGCCCACCAGATCAGGATGATCCTCTTTTTCAACCGTGATCTGCAGCTTGCCGGTGATATCCTTCAGTACGATAAAGGCCATATACTTGCTGTTGCGCAGGTTTTCAATAAAGCCCTGTACCTTGACCGTATTGCCAATTTCCTTTTGTACCTCGTTGATGTAGGTGCGATTCATGGAAATCCTCCTTTGATGTCTTATACCGTTTTATTATACGCTTTTCAGGGGATAAATCAAGTATTCTGCCCGGGCCGGTCTTACTTCTTGTGGTTTTCCTCTTCGTGCAAAGTGCCGGTGCCGCCCTCGACCACACCGTCGTGGTCGAGCACCGCCCTGATGGTGCCAAAGAAGCACTTTACGTCCATGCCAAAGCTCAGGTGCTCCACATAGTAGCCGTCCAGCCGGGCCTTGTCCACGATCTCCAGCTCATCCCGCCCATGGATCTGGGCCCAGCCGGTCAGGCCGGGGCGGACATCGTTGGCACCGTACTTGTCCCGCTCGGCCAGCAGGTCATACTGGTTCCACAGCGCCGGGCGCGGGCCGATGACTGCCATATCGCCCACAAAGATGTTCCAGAGCTGGGGCAGCTCGTCCAGACTGGTCTTGCGCAGGAAGTGCCCCACCCGGGTGATATACTGATCCGGGTCCTTGAGCATGTGGGTGGGCATATCGTGGGGGGTGTCGATGCGCATGGTGCGGAACTTGAGGATATTGAAATGCTGTTTGTGGATGCCCACCCGCTTCTGCCGGAAAAAGATCGGTCCCGGGGAATCGATCTTGATGGCAAGGCAAAGGATGAGCAGCAGCGGCGAGAGAACGATCATGCCGCAGAGGGACAGAATGACCGCCAGCAGCCGCTTGATGCCGTTTCGATACATGGAAGATCCTCCCTTTTCAGAGTACCTTTTATTATAGCAAGCCCTTCGACAGTTTGCAATCCATTCCGTGCAGTTTCACGCCCGAGGGGCTCCGGCAAGCGCAACAGAAGTATTGGCTGTTGCGCAGACCACAAAGCGCCTGTTTTGTTGCATTTTTTATCCTGTTTTCTCTCTTGTTCCGGAACGATTTCTGCCGTATCATTACAGTAACAACTCTATCTGAAACAGGAGGACTTTTCTGTGATCCAGCGTTTTTCTTTCGGGCATCCCTTCCCCACCCAGAGCGTTGTGCTGTCTCTTCCCGCGGAAAGCGGCCCCGTCCCCTTTCTGACTCCCGACGACAGCGGCTGGCAGCTCACCCTCAGTGAGCAGGCTGCGGTCTACGGTCTGGGCGAAATGCCCCGCGGCATCAACAAGCGCGGCTGGCACTACATCACCAACAACACCGATGAATCCCGCCACAGCGAGGACAAGCTTTCCTTCTATGGTGCGCACAATTTCCTGCTGGTGCGGGATGGCAGCACCTGCTTTGGCCTGTTCGTGGATTTCCCGGGCAAGGTGTATTACGACATCGGCTATACCCGCCACGATCTATTCTCTTTCCACACCGAGACTCCCGACTATGATCTGTATCTCCTCTCCGGCGGGAACGAGAATGCGATCTGCAAGGAGTTCCGCACCCTCATCGGCCGCAGCTATATCCCACCCAAGTGGGCATTCGGTCTGGCACAGAGCCGCTGGGGCTACAAGACCGAGGAGGACGTGCGGGAGGTTGCACGCCAGTACAAGGAGCACGACCTGCCGCTGGACATGATCTGTATGGACATCGAGTATATGCAGGACTATGCCGATTTCACCGTAAACAAGGAACGTTTTCCTGACCTTACAAAGCTCTCCGCCGACCTGAAAGCGCAGGGCATCCGTCTGGTGCCCATCATCGATGCCGGCGTGCGCATCGACCCCAACGACCCCACCTGCACCGAAGGGCTGGAAAAAGGATACTTCTGCAAAAAGGCCGATGGAACCCCCTTTGTGGCGGCAGTCTGGCCCGGCAAGGCCTACTTTGCCGACTTCCTGCGCCCTGAGGTGCGGGAGTGGTTCGGTCACAAATACAAGGCCCTGACCGACTGCGGCATCGAGGGCTTTTGGAACGATATGAATGAGCCCTCCCTCTTCTACTCACCCGAGCGGCTGCGCGCTTTTCTGAACGACATGGCCGCCCTGCGGGAGAAGGACAACATTGAGCAGGAGGAGTTCTTCCCGCGCGTGGTAGGCGGTGCCATGGGACTGATGAACAGCCCGGCAGACTATGCCAGCTTCTACCATGAGGTGGACGGCCAGAAGGTGCGCCACGATCAGGTCCACAACCTCTACGGCGGCAGCATGACCCGCGCCGCTGGCGAAGCCTTTACCGACTTGCGCCCAGGCCAGCGCACCCTGCTTTACAGCCGCTCCAGCTTCATTGGCAGCCACCGCTACGGCGGCATCTGGCTGGGCGACAACAATTCCAGCTGGGCCCAGCTGCTGGCCAACATCCAGATGATGCCCAGTGTCCAGATGTGCGGTTTCCTGTACAGCGGTGCCGACCTCTGCGGCTTCTCCTCCGATACCACGCCGGATCTTGCCCTGCGCTGGCTTGAGTTCGGTCTGCTCACCCCGCTGATGCGCAACCACTCCGCGGTGGGCACCCGGATGCAGGAATACTACCGCTTCCCCGAGGTGCTGCCCGCTGTGCGCAATATGATCCGTCTGCGCTACGCCCTGCTGCCCTACCTGTACAGCGAATTTATGAAGGCCGCGCTGGAAAACACCAGCTACTTCCGGCCGTTGGCCTTCGACTACCCGGATGACCCTGATGCCCGGGAAGTGGAAGATCAGCTTCTGCTGGGCGAGGGCCTGATGGTAGCGCCTGTCTATGTCCAGAATGCCCACGGGCGGCATGTCTATCTGCCCGAATCCATGAAGCTCCTGCGCCTGCGGGCTGTGGACGACTACGATGAAGAGATTCTGCCCGCCGGACACCACTATATCCGCTGTGCGCTGGACGAAGTGCTGTTGTTCCTCCGTCCGGGTCACATCGTTCCCGTGGCACAGCCCGCCAACAACACCTCTGAGCTGGATGATGCCAGCCTGACCCTGTGGAGCTTCCTGCCCGACGGCGAATCTGCGGAGTACCGGATGTACCGGGATGACGGCGTGACAACAGAATATGAGAAGAAAGAGCACTGGAAAACGCTGCAGATCCATCATTCCTGATCGAAGTGTCCCGGAAAGGCAGGATCTCCCCTGCGCAGCATCTTGTATTTTACAGAAAACTGTATTATAATATAGGTGTTCTTTACAAATTGCGTTGTGCCGCAAAACGGCACGGCGCATTTTTTACGCTTCAATTTTGGTGCAAGAGTATGAGAGAAGTTTCAAAGGAGGCGGAGCTTTCATGGCACAAATGTCCCAGGCCGGTGATCTGACCAGCGGCCCGATGCTGAAAAAGATCATCCTGTTTTCCCTGCCGCTGGCGGCATCCAGCTTTTTGCAGCTGCTGTTCAATGCTGCCGATGTGGTCGTGGTGGGCCGGTTCGCCGGCAGCACCGCGCTGGCAGCAGTTGGTTCCAACGGTGCGCTCATCAACCTGCTGGTCAACCTGTTTGTCGGCCTTGCGCTGGGTGCAAATGTTGTGGCTGCCCGCTGCTATGGCGCAAAGGATGACCAGGGCGTGCACGAAGCGGTGCAGACCGCTGTTACCCTGAGCCTCGTGGGCGGCGTGCTGATGGCTTTTGTTGGCTTTTTTGCAGCCCACGGCCTGCTGGAACTGATGTCCAGCCCTGAGGATGTCATTGACCTTGCCACCCTTTATCTGAAGATCTACTTCATCGGAATGCCGATGACCATGCTGTACAACTTCAACGCCTCCCTGCTGCGTGCCGTGGGCGACACCCGCCGCCCGCTGGTCTGTCTGGCGGTGGCAGGTGTCATCAATGTGGTGCTGAACCTGGTGTTCGTCATCGTGTTCCAGATGAGCGTGGCAGGCGTGGCGCTGGCCACCATCCTCAGCCAGACGGTATCCGCCATTATGGTCACGGTGCTGCTGGTCAGGGAAGAGGGTGCCATGCACCTTGACCTGCGGCATCTGGGCATCCACAAGAAAGCCATGCTGCAGATCATCCAGATCGGCCTGCCCGCCGGTCTGCAGAGCACCGTGTTCAGCCTGTCCAACGTGGTGATCCAGTCGGCTATCAATTCCTTTGGCTCCACGGTCGTGGCCGGAAACTCTGCCGCATCCAACCTCGAGGGCTTCATCTACACCGGCATGAACGCCTTTGCGCAGGCGGCCGTGACCTTTACCAGCCAGAACGTGGGTGCCCGCCGGTACGACAACCTCGACCGCGTCATGCGCAACTGCCTGCTCTGCGTCACTGTGGTGGGCCTGTTCCTGGGCTGTGGCGCTTACTTTGGCGGCGAGGTCCTGCTGCACTTCTACTCCACGGATGAAGCCGTGGTGGCCGCCGGCCTGTCCCGGATGCAGATCATCTGCACTGCCTACTTCCTGTGCGGCATAATGGACACTCTGGCCAGCTGCCTGCGCGGACGCGGCTACTCGGTGATTCCCATGATCGTCAGCCTGGTGGGCAGCTGCCTGCTCCGTCTGGTCTGGATCGCAACCATCTTCCGGATGTTCCGCTCCACCGGCACGCTGTACATCAGCTATCCCATCAGCTGGGCCCTGACCGCAGGGGTGCATCTCATTTGCCTGCTGGTCGTGCGCAAAAAGATGAACGATCAGCTGAAGGAAGAGAGCCGCCTGGCCGCATAACAAAAAACGCTCTCCTGTGCTCAGCAGGAGGGCATTTTTTGTTTACAGCATCTTCTTTAACAGATATCGGTCATACCCGCCGTACATCTCCCGGCGATCGGCAATGACAAAACCGCAGGCAAGGGCATTGTTCAGGCTGTATTGATTCTCCGGGCTGACGGTGGCCCCGATGCCAACGATGCCGGGCCGGACAAGGGGCAGCGCAGCTTCCAGCAGCTTCCGCTGCAGGCCGTTGCCCCGCCAGTCCGGGTGGACCACCGCGCTGTCCGCATTGGCCCAGTGCTCCCACTCCTCCCGGGGCACCCCCAGAAAGGCCGCATAGTTGTGTGCGCTCCGGCCGCAGTAGCGCAGGATAAAGTACGCCCCCAGCCGTTCGCCGTCGTATGCCCCGATGCACAGGTCCTCCCTCAGATAGGCCGTGATATTCTCCAGTGTGTCCGGCACAAACTGCTCCGGGTGAGGCATAACGGCCCGCACTTCGTTCTGCAAAGCAAAGAATGCGGCGGCATCCGCAGGGCCGCACCGGCGCAGGCGAATGGGAAGCTGTGCAGGCCGGCCACACACTTTTTGCAGTATCAGTTCCATTTTGTGAACCCTCCAAAAATAAAATCATACTTTCTGCTGGATTCCAGTATAATTACCATTCAAAATAAAGTCAAATCATGCTATAATGAAAGTAAGAAAATCTGTCCGGCGCAGCTTTTGGGATGCAGGGCAGGTTTTCCCAAGTCCAGGCGGGCACTGCCCCGCCCGCGAACCGGAGGAACAGCCCATGAAAGAATCCAGCTCTTCGTCATCCATCCGCCTGGGCGGTGCGGTCATCAGTGACCGTGTCGTCGCGGCGCTTCTGGAAGAACTGCGCACCGGCCGCTACGCCGATGCCGACCGCCTGCCCGCCGAGGTCGATCTGGCCGCGGAACTCGGTGTCAGCCGTACCGTGATCCGGGACGCGCTGAGCGAGATGGAGCGCGCCGGTTACATCGAGCGCGTGCGCGGCATTGGCACAGTGGTCAACCGCACCGTGCTCGGCCTACGCAGTCGCCTTGACCAGAAGCTGGAATATTACCCGCTGATCCGCAGCTTTGGCAGCTACCCCCACGCCGATGGCATCCAGATCTATCCCATCCGCGCCGGAGCCGAGCTTGCCCGGGATCTTGCCATTGCACCGGGGGACGAGGTCATCTGCATCAAAAAACGCATCCTGGCCGACACCACCCCGGTCATCTACTCCATCGATTATCTGCCCCGCGCCCTCTTTGGCAGCCGGGACTACACCCGCATCGACCTGAGCGGCGGCGTGTTCGACATCCTGGAGCAGGAATGCAACCAGCAGATCTCTTCGAATGTGGCCCACCTCAAGGCCAGCTGCGGCGACGAGGCCATCCGGGCTGCCATGCGCCTTGCTCCCGGCGAGGCCATGCTGCTGCTGGATGAGATCTGCTTCAACCGTCTGTGCCACCCGGTCATGCGCTCACTGAGTTATTACACGAATTTCTTCGATTTTTCCATTCTACGAAAATTACTTTGACGGAGGTAAAATTCATGCGCCATCTCATCGATCCCTTGGATTTCAGCCAGGAGGAGATCACCTCTCTGCTGAATCTGGCCGACCGCATCCGCTCCGATCCTGCCGCTTATCAGGACGTTGCGGCTCACAAAAAGCTCGCCACCTTGTTCTATGAGCCGTCTACCCGCACCCGCCTTTCCTTTGAGGCGGCCATGCTGAACCTGGGCGGCCATGTGCTGGGCTTCCCGAGCGAGACCGTCTCCAGCGCTTCCAAGGGAGAAAGCGTTGCAGATACCATCCGTGTGGTCTCCTGCTATGCTGATATCGTGGCAATGCGCCATCCCAAAGAAGGCGCACCGTTCCGCGCTTCCCGCTACTCCCGCATCCCGGTCATCAATGCCGGTGACGGCGGCCACCAGCACCCCACCCAGACCATGACCGATCTGATGACCATCCGCACCCGGATGGGTCGGCTGGATAATCTGACCATCGGCCTGTGCGGCGATCTGAAGTTCGGCCGCACCGTCCATTCTCTCATCAAGACCATGGCACGCTGCAAGAACATCCGCTTTGTGCTCATCAGCCCCGAGGAACTGCGGGTGCCCGACTACATCATCAAGGACGTGCTGGAGGCCAACGGCATCGAGTATCGTGAGACCCAGAGCCTGGAGGAATCCATGCCCGAGCTGGATATCCTGTACATGACCCGTGTGCAGAAGGAGCGTTTCTTCAACGAGGAGGATTACATCCGCCTGAAGAACAGCTACATTCTGACCAGCGAAAAGATGGCCCTTGCCAAGCCTGAAATGGCAGTGCTGCATCCCCTGCCTCGCGTGAACGAGATCGCGCTGGATGTGGACAACGACCCCCGTGCCGCCTACTTTGAGCAGGTGCAGAACGGCGTATACATCCGCATGGCACTGATTATGACGCTGCTGGGTCTTGCTGACCCCAAGGCACCGAAGGAGGGCAACTGATATGCTGAATATTGACGAGATCCAGAACGGCATTGTGATCGACCACATCAAGGCAGGCACCGCTGTGGGCCTGATGGAGCTGCTGGGCATCACCGGCAACAAGACCGCCAACGTGGCACTGATCCAGAATGCGCGCTCCCACAAGGCCGACTGCGGCCGCAAGGACATCATCAAGGTCGAGGGGGATGCCTCCTGGCTGAACCTGGACGTGCTGGCCTACCTCGACCCTGACATCAGCGTGACCGTGATCGAAAACGGCAAGGCTGTGCGCAAGGAAAAGCCGAAGCCCCCCAAGCGTCTGGTGAACATTGTGCGGTGCCGCAATCCCCGCTGCATTTCCTCCATTGAAGAGGAATGCGACCAGATCTTTGAGATGAGCTCCAACGGCAAATACCGCTGCATCTACTGTGAGCAGGAGCTGCAGGTGAAGCCGGAATAATCGGTACAAAAGCAAAAGGCAGTGCGTCCCACGCGGCGCACTGCCTTTTTTTGTTTGTTACACGAAATCCTCCCGCATCGGGGTGAAGATATCCAGCAGGATGCCCGCTTCCGTGCAGGTGCAGCCATGCTCCACACCGTCCTCCTTCCGGCCCGATCTCAAACAAAAAAAGCCCAACAAAGCTCCCTCCGGCAGCACCGCCCGGCATCCCATTCCCACATACGATGCCGTGCAGGTGCAGTGCATTCAGAAGGTCTCTATCTGCAGCAATCCCCCAAGATCGCCATTCAGAGCTTCGTCAGACTTTTTATTCGTAAAGACGTTCCGGCCCACGCACACACGCCTGCGTTCCCGGATGTTCCTTCCTCTGTCGGCCGCAAACCATACAGCGGGGAGGCGCTCCTGCCTTTAACTTGGTTTCATTGTAGCAGATTCCGATGAAACTTTCACCCCAAATGTCATATTCTGCAGGGTTTCATGTCATAACTTGCGGAGCGGGATGGTGCAGGTAAAGCGGAACCAGCACCCCCGGCAGCTGATGGTATATTCGCCGCCGTATTTTTTCAGCACATCCCGCACGTTCCACAGCCCGAAGCCGTGGCCCGCTCCTTTCTGAGAGATGCGGGGCAGCTGACCGTCCACGAGGTTCAGGTCCTTTTTCACCCGGTTGCGGACAGAGAGCACCACCTCGTCCTCGCTCTTCCGCATCCGCACATAGACCTCCGGCGGATCAGCCTGCGCGGCGGCCTCAATGGCATTGTTGAGCAGATTGGAGAGCACGATCACAAGATCCGTCTGGCCCATGGGCATATCCCGCAGATCGGGCAGATCAAAATAGACCATAACCCCTTTTCGGCTGGCTTCCTCGTACTTTTTGCTGAGCAGGGCATCCAATAAAGGGTTGTGGGTGTTCATAATGGTGGTATTCGCCGCAATGGTCTTTGTGAGCGTGGAAAGGTAGGCCTTTGCGCCCTCGTAATCGCCCTGCTGAAGCAGCAGAGCCAGTGCCTCGGTGTGGTTGGTGAACTCATGGGTCAGCCGCCGCTGAGTCTTGTAGGATTCCAGAAGAGCTTCTGCGCTCTTCTTCTGGCGCACAGCCTCCACCATCAGTGTCTGCTGCAGCAGCATCTGGTCGTTGACCATCTGCACGATCCCCAGATGGATCAGCACTGCTATGGTCAGGCCAAAGGTCAGCATCATGTTCATCATGCTGGGCACTTCGCTGCCGCCGGATACCATCAGCACGATGTTCAGCACCACAACGATGCCAGGAAAAAAGGACATGACCAACATCTGCAGCGGGGTCAACGCCTGCTCCCGCCGCCAGCGCCGGATAATGTAGGCTGCAAGCAGGCCAGCCCCCACAACAGCAGCAACCAGCAGGAACAGACAGCTGCGGTAGCGCCAGACCTCCCGGACGGGAATGCGCTTACACCAGGCAAAGGTGTAGCTGACTGTATTTTCCGTCAGCAGGCACATAATGCCGTTGACAAGGCAGGCCGAGAGCTTCTGGTTCCAGCTTCCGCCGAAAAAGAGCACCGTGACCAACAGGTAGATGACGTTCAATATCACAGATTCGATATTGAAAAAACCAATGTCATGCCGGATCGAGGCCACTAGAAACACTGCTGCCAGCAGGGCTGCCCACAGGCAGGGGAAGCGGAATCTCCTGCCGCGGCCCAGAAATGCATGGTCCACCATGATAAAGGCCGCCCACTGGCCAATGCAGACCAAATGCCCCATCAGAAACCAGAGCATTTCCTTAGTCATCCCCAAACTGCCCCTTCCATTCCAGATAGGTGCTGCGGATCTCAGCATAGCCGTTCCGGCTCACGCCCAGCTTGACCCCATTGCGCAGGGTGACCATATAGCTGCTGATCTGCCGGATGTACTTCATATTGACCACCGCGCTCCGCCCCACCCGCAGAAAGCCGTTCTCAAACAGGGTCTGCGGCAGCTCGTTCAGCTTGCCATAGTAGGAGCATAGGGGCTGATGAGCCACATCTCCGTAAACGTTGATCTTGCGCAGGTCGCTTTCGAGGTAGTAGATGCTGTCGTAGGGCAGCTCGGTCTCGGTGCGGTTCTGCCGGATGGTCAGGGTCTTGGGAGCCCGGTGATCCTGCTCGTGCAGAATGGCATCCAGACAGCGGGGCAGCTGGCAGTCCAGGTCGCGCTTGAGGATATAGCGGAACGCATTCACGGTGTAGCCCTCCGGGGCAAATTCCAGATAGGCCGACACATACACCAGGCAGATCTCCGGGCTACACTGGCGCAGCTGCTTTCCCAGTGAGATGCCGTTCATGGTGTCCAGATCCACATCCAGCAGCGCCACCTGATACAGATCAAGATCCCGCCGGGCCAGTGTCTCTTCCCCGCTGTGGCAGACGGTGCATTCCACCTGCAGACCCCGCAGCGCAAAGAAATCCCGGACGAGCGTTTCCACGCGGGCAGCAAATACCGCATCATCATCACAGATCAAAATGTGCATTGTGTCCTCCAACAAAAACGCCCTCTCCGCCAGTGCTTCCGCCTCTCCCAAAGGGCGAGGCAATTGCTGCTCTGACTTCAGGCTGTGCAAGTTGCTTACCCATCAGATGCGTTGCCCTCCTTGGAGAGCTGGCGAGCGAATGCGAGACTGAGAGGGTTTATTTCCTTATGCAAAGAACTTGTCGTAGATGCCAAAGGCGAAGATGAACAACACGATCACGGGCAGACCGTAGGTCAGGTAACCGCGCATCCAATCGTGGATCTTCAGCCCCTCGCCGGTGTTGACTTCCTTCTTATAGTTGTCCCAGCCCCAGCCATAGCGGGAAACGCAGAACAGCAGGTAGACCAGGCTGCCCAGCGGCAGGAACAGGTTGCTGACAAGGAAATCCTCGAAGTCCAGCACTGCACCGCCAAACACGGCAAAGCCATCCCAGGCCCAGAGGTTATACCCCAGCACGCAGGGCATGGACAGCAGGATGATGAGGAACAGGTTGACCAGACTGGACTTTTTACGAGTGCTGCCGGTCAGCTCCATGCCGCAGCAGATGATGTTCTCAAACACCGCCAGCACAGTGGACAGGGCAGCAAAGGCCATGAACAGGAAGAACAGGCTGCCCCACAGCCTGCCCAGCGCCATGTTGGCAAAAATATTGGGCAGGGTGATGAAGATCAGGCTGGGACCTGCGGTCTGATCCACACCAAAGGTAAAGCAGGCCGGGAAGATGATGAGACCGGCCGTGATGGCCACAAAGGTATCCAGCACCACCACACGGACGCTCTCGCCCAGCAGGGAGTGCTCCTTGCCGATGTAGCTGCCAAAAATAGACATAGCACCGATGCCCAGGCTCAGGGTGAAGAAGGCCTGATTCATCGCACCCACCAGGGTGTTGACGATGCCAACCTCCTTCATGCGGCCAAAGTCGGGCACCAGGAAGAAGGAAAAGCCCTCCTTTGCGCCGTCCATGAAGAGGCTGTTCACTGCAAGAATGACCATGATGAGGAGCAGGGCGATCATCATGCCCTTGGTCACACGCTCCAGACCATTCTGCAGGCCCTTGGCGCAGACCAGAATGCTCAGAACGACCACGAACACCATCCAGAAGGTCATAATGCCGGGGCTTGCCAGCATCTCGGTGAACTTGCCCGCCACCTCGTCTGCGTTCAGGCCGGAGAGCTTTCCGGCGGCAGTCATATAAAAATAGTGCAGCATCCAGCCTGCAACGGTGGTGTAGAACATCATCAGCAGATAACAGCCGATCAGGGTAAAATAGCCGTGGATATGCCACTTCTGGCCCGGCTTTTCCAGCACCTGATAGGCACGCACCGGGCTTTTGCGGCTGGCACGGCCCACAGCAAATTCCATGGTCATAATGGGCAGACCCAGAATGACCAGGAACAGCAGGTAAAACAGTACAAAGGCTCCTCCGCCGCCCTGACCTGCCATATAAGGAAATTTCCACACGTTGCCAATGCCGATGGCACAGCCTGCCGACAGCAGGATGAAGCCCAGCCGCGATTTCAGCGTTTCACGTTCCATAATAAATTTGTCCCCTCCAATAATTTCAGCCGCCCGCCTTCTGCACGAAAAACAGGCGAAATCAGTTTATTATATCACAAATTGGAAGAGAATGGAGTGCTTTTTCGTATTTTCCCTTGCAAATTTCTTTCATCTTATATAAAATAGACAAGATGAAATGTGTACAACACGGAAAGGAACAACCGGATGGTCTCAGACGAAACAGCCTACCGGAAGTATCTGGCCGGAGACGAAGCTGCCGCTCAGCTGTTGGTGGAGCGGTATGGCGACGCGCTGACCCTTTACATCAACGGCGTGCTGGGCGATATCCACGAGGCAGAGGATCTGATGATCGAGGCCTTTGCCCATATTTTTGCAAGAGAGCGGCCCATTCAGGATGGCTGCTTCAAGGCTTACCTCTATAAAACCGGGCGCAATCTCGCATTGCGCTGCAAAACCCGGCGGCGGTTTTTTCTGCCGCTGGAGGAACTGCCTTTTGAACTGCCGGACGAGGCACTGGCCGAAACCGGGCTGTTCCAGAACGAACAGCACCAGCAGCTGTACGCCGCACTGGGCAAGCTCAAAAAGGAATACCGGGAGACACTTTTTCTGGTCTATTTTGAAGAACTGAGCTACCGGCAGGCCGCACAGGTGCTGGGACGCACCGAGCAGCAGGTAACGAACCTTGTGTACCGGGGCAAGCAGCAGCTGAAACAACTTTTGGAACAGGAGGGATATCAGTATGAAAGCTGATGCCGAACGGATGGCGCTGATCCGCCAGCGCACGGCCCAGCTGCAGCGTCAGGCGCACGCACGGCAGATGCTGCTGATCGATGCAGGCTGTATGGCGGCCTGTCTGGCGCTGGTGGTCTGCCTGGGCCTTGCCATGCCCGGCTGGGCAGGCACATCGGTCGCGCTGCATGTTTCCCCCACCGGCACCGCCGGGATGCTGAGTGAGCGCGGAGCCGACGGTTATATCCTGGTGGGCGTACTCTCGTTCCTGCTGGGCTCCTGCGTGACCATCCTGCTCTACCGCCTGCGCCGCAGCAGTGAAAAGAAGCACACGAGGGACGACGATGAGCTTTGAGATCATTGACAACACCTTTCAGGTGATCGTGCTGGCTGCGATGGCGCTCCTCGCCTTTCTCCTCGCCTTCCGGCGCAGCAGCCGCTCCTGCCTGATCCTGGCGTTCGGCTACGCCAGCTTTATGATGGGTACTTTGTACTACCTGCTCCATCTGATCATTCTGGGCCATGGGCCGCAGGTGTTTTATGTGGCCGAATGCTCCTGGATGGCCTCGTATTTCTTTTTTCTCTCGCTGGAGATCCTCTATTGGGAGGGCCTGCGTCCGCCGTTCTCCCCTTTTGCGCTGGCGGCCGGGGTGGTCATTGCCGGAGTTGTCATGCGGGTGCAGGTGTTTGGCCCCTCTCCGCTGATGTCTGGCGCGCTGGCGCTCACCTTTGGCGCGTTGGCTTACCTCTGTTTTTCGGCCCTGCAAAAGGAAAAACGGCTCCGGCCTTATGAGATCGCACTTTTGTTTGAAATGCTGTTGCAGATCCTTCTGTTCGTTGCCTCCGAGTTCATCCGTGATTACACCCGGTTCAGCCTTTACTATGCTGTGGACATCCTGTTGACCCTCACGCTGGTCAGCTTCCTGCCCCATATCCTGCAGGAGGAGCCCCATGACCTACATTGAAAACATCTTTTTGTGCCTGGCGCTTCCCATGCTGCTCTCCCTGCTGTTCACATCGGGCAGCCCCCGGCGCTTTACCCTGTTCGTGGTGCTGGGCATGGCCACCTGCCTGCTTTCGGCTTATGTCAGCAGCTTTTTCATGGGGCGGCACCAGTGCAATGCCGTGACCACCGCCATTGAGATCGCACCTGTCTGCGAGGAGATCCTGAAGCTGCTTCCTCTGCTGCTCTACTTTTTGATCTTTGAGCCGGATTCCCACAAGCTGACTCCTGCGGCCATTGGCATTGCAGTGGGCTTTGCTACCTTTGAAAACGTCTGCTACCTGACCGAAAACGGTGCAGGAAGTTTTGTTTTCCTGCTCATCCGCGGCATGTCCGCCGGGGCCCTGCATCTGGTCTGCGGCATCCTGACCGGTCTGGCACTGGCCTATGTGTTCCGCCGTCCGTGGCTCACCTGCACCGGCACGGTGGGGATTCTGGGGGTCTGCATGGTGCTGCACGGCATCTACAACCTGCTGATCACCGCCGACGGCTTCTGGCAGATGGTCGGGTACTTCTTTCCTTCTGCCATCATCGTCACCCTGTTTGCGGCAAGGCTGCTCCACAGGGGCAGGCACACTGTTTTTCGCTGACCGTTTCCCGCTCTTTTCCGGAGCGGGAAATTTTTTTGAACTTTTTTCAAATTTGGGTGAAAGGAATCGGCGCGAACTGTATTATAGGAGATAGAGAGGACGGAAAGCAGCCGCTCTGATGATCTCTCAAAAGGAGGGACTGTCCATGACCCAGAAGGCGAGTGTTCGTATGGAGGAAATTCGCCGCCGCACACGCAGGCTTCGTCAAAGGCGGGCACATCGAATCAACTGCGCTCTCTCCGCAGTTTGTCTGTTTTTGACAGTCGGCATTGCGTCCCTGCTGTATCAGGAGCATGTTCCGGGTCTTTCCATCGTTCTGGCCGGGTACGGCTCGGTGCTGCTGCACAGCGGCGCTGATGCTTATATCGTGGTCAGCGTCGGCTCCTTTGTCACCGGCGTTGTATTCACGTTGCTCGGCATCCGGTACAGGCGGTACAAAACACTGCACCGCCCCTTCTCCCCGGATGCTGCAGACAAGGCTTCCTCCCAAAGCCTCTCTGACGACCAGTAGCGCCCTCCATGCTCTTCTCCCACACACTTTTCTCCATACCCCGAAAAGGCTCTGCCGTTTCTCCCGGCAGAGTCTTTTCCCTTTTAATCAAAAACAGCACGCCGAAACCGAACGGCATGCTGTTTTTTCTGGTTCTATGGTTATCTGTCCCACTTGTCGCACAGGGCGTTGATCTGGTCGGCAAACTTGGCAAGATCCTTGTTGGCCCCGCCCTCGTTGTGCTCGATGACGCGGAGCAGCCGCTTGCCGGCGCTGACCAGCCGCTGGAACACCGTTGCGGCGCGGGACGCGCCCTCACTGGGCTTGTGCTCCAGCCGGACACGGGAGCCTTCCTGCAGGCAGACCGCACCCTCGGCCCCAATGGCCCACTGCTCCCCATTATATGGCGCACAGGCGGTAAAGCCCTGCTCGGTCAGGGTCTGGGCAAAGATGTTCTCCACCTCGTCCTCGCCATGGATGACAAACACCCGCTTGGGTTTGGGGCTGAACGCGTTCACCCAGGCCAGCAGGCCCTCGCGGTCGGCATGGCCCGAAAGGCCCGTCAGCTGACAGATCTCTGCCTGCACGTCGATGGTCTCACCGAACAGCTTGACATTGACGGCGCCATCGATCAGGGTGCGGCCCAGCGTTCCCACGGCCTGATAGCCCACAAAAAGGATCGTGCACTCCGGCCGCCACAGATTGTGCTTGAGGTGGTGGCGGATGCGGCCTGCCTCGCACATGCCGCTGGCCGAGATAATGACCTTGGGCACCCGGTCGGCGTTGATCATCCGGGACTCATCGCTGGTCACGCTGACCTGCAGCCCCGGGAACTGGATGGGATCGATGCCCTGGGCCAGCAGCGCCCGGGTATCCTCGTCAAAGCAGTCGGGGTCGGTATCTTTGAAGATGCGGGTCGCCTCAATGGCAAGGGGGCTGTCGATGTAGACCGGGAAATTGCCGTGGCCGGTGACCAGCCCCTCTTTTTTGATCTCACGGATAAAGTAGAGCAGCTCCTGGGTACGGCCCACCGCAAAGCTGGGGATGACCACATTGCCGCCCCGGTCAAAGGTGCGCTGCAGGATCCTGCTCAGCTCCCCCACATAGTCCGGGCGGGGACCGTGGCTGCGGTCGCCATACGTAGACTCCATAAACACATAGTCTGCGTCCCGGATCGTTGTCGGGTCCTTGATGATGGGCTGATGCTGGTTGCCGATGTCCCCGGAAAAGACCAGCTTGGTGGTGGTGCCGCTCTCAGTGACCCAGATCTCGATGCTGGAAGAACCCAGCAGATGGCCCACATCGATGAAGCGGATCACAAGGCCCGGGGCCAGCTCGATCTTAGTGTTATACTCCATGCCCCGGAACAGCTGCATGGCCGCCTCGGCATCCTGCACGGTGTACATCGGCTCCACCGGCTCGGCACCGGCACGCTTCGCCTTGCGGTTCTTCCACTCAGCTTCAAACTCCTGAATGTGGGCAGAGTCCCGCAGCATGATGCTGCACAGCTGGGTCGTGGGCTTGGTGGCATAGATCCTGCCCCGGAAGCCGTTGCGCACCAGCAGCGGCAGCTGGCCTGTGTGGTCGATATGCGCATGGGTCACCAGCACGCCGTCAATTTCACCCGGTGCCACAGGAAAGGGCTGGTTCTCGTAAACATCCTTCCCCTGCTCCATGCCGCAGTCGATGAGGTAGCGCTGCCCAGCTGCTTCCAGCAGGGTACAGCTGCCCGTGACCTCGTGGTTGGCTCCCAAAAATGTGAGCTTCATAGATACACCTCCCAGTTCGGTTTTGCACCCTTAGTATAGCATAACTCGCCGCGTCCATCTGCCCAAATCGTGTAAAGAGTTATCAGGCAAAGCGCCGAAATTTTGAAAAAGTTTTTATACAATCTTGACAAACCACCCCCAACTGAGATAAACTTTATTCGTATGACGTAACTTCTACAGAGATTCAAAATAGAGAGGTAGTTATTTATGGTTCGTAACGATTTGCGCAACGTCGCCATTATCGCTCACGTTGACCACGGCAAGACCACGCTGGTGGATGCCATGCTGCGTCAGAGCGGCGCTTTCCGCGACAATCAGGTCGTGGCAGAGCGTGTCATGGACAGCGGCGATATCGAACGTGAGCGCGGTATCACCATTCTGGCCAAGAACTGCTCCTGCACCTACAAGGGTGTCAAGATCAACATCGTTGATACCCCGGGCCACGCCGACTTTGGCGGCGAGGTTGAGCGCGTGCTGAAGATGGTCAACGGCGTGCTGCTGCTGGTGGACGCTGCTGAGGGCTGCATGCCCCAGACCCGTTTTGTTCTGCAGAAGGCTCTGCAGCAGAACCTGAGCCTGGTGGTTGCCATCAACAAGATCGACCGCCCCGATGCCCGCATCAAGGAAGTCATCGATGAGGTGCTTTACCTGCTGATGGATCTGGGCGCTTCCGATGAGCAGCTGGAATGTCCCATCCTGTTCTGCTGCGGCCGTCAGGGCACCGCAAGCCTGGACCCCGATGTGCCCGGCACCGACCTGATCCCCCTGTTCGATACCCTGCTGGACACCATCCAGCCTCCTCAGGGCGATCCCGAGGCTCCCTTCCAGATGCTGGTCTCCTCTGTTGACTACAACGAGTTCGTTGGCCGCATCGGCATTGGCCGCATCCAGAACGGCGTTGCCAAGGTCGGCGAGGAAGTGGTCGTGTGCGACTGGCACAACCCCGACCTGAAGATGCGCGGCCGCCTGACCAAGCTGTACGATTTCCAGGCCAATGGCCGCCAGCCCTGCGACAACATCACCGCAGGCGATATCGTTGCATTCTCCGGCCTGCCCGATGTCACCATCGGCAACACGCTGTGCGCTCCCTCTCAGGTTGAGCCGCTGCCCTTCGTGAAGATCAACGACCCCACCGTGGAAATGACCTTCTCCGTCAACGACAGCCCCCTGGCCGGCCGTGAGGGCAAGTACGTCACCAGCCGCCAGATCCGTGACCGCCTGCAGAAAGAGCTGCTGAAGGACGTTGCTCTGAAGGTGGAGGATTCTCCCACCACCGATTCCTTCCGCGTCATGGGCCGTGGTGAGATGCACCTGTCCATCCTGATCGAGACCATGCGCCGTGAAGGCTACGAGCTGCAGGTCTCTCCCCCGCATGTTCTGACCAAGGTCATCGACGGCAAGACCTACGAGCCCATGGAGCACGTTGTCATCGACGTTCCCACCCAGTATCAGGGTGCTGTGATGACCGGTCTGGGCCAGCGCAAAGCCGTCCTGCAGCAGATGGAGTCCCTGGGCACCGACCGTGTCCGCCTGGAGTTCCGGATGCCCAGCCGCGGCCTGTTCGGCTACCGCAACCAGTTCCTGACCGATACCCACGGCGAAGGCATCCTCAACCAGATCTTTGATGGCTACGATGTCTGGGCCGGTATGATCGCCAACCGTTCCACCGGTTCTCTGGTCAGCTTTGAGACCGGCGATGCCGTTACCTACGGCCTGTACAACGCGCAGCAGCGCGGCACCCTGCTGGTGGGCGCTGGCGAAAAGGTCTACGAGGGCATGGTCATCGGCTACACCGCTTCCGGCGAGGATGTGGATGTCAACGTCTGCAAGACCAAGCACCTGACCAATACCCGCGCTTCCGGTTCCGATGACGCTCTGCGCCTGATCCCCGTCAGCAAGCTGAGCCTGGAGGGCTGCCTGGAGTTCCTGGCACAGGATGAGCTGCTGGAGGTCACCCCTGAGAATCTGCGCATCCGCAAGCAGATCCTGAACCACGACCAGCGCATGAAGGCAAAGAGCAAGCTGAAGTAAGCTGTTTCCCTTCCCGATCAACATAAAAAACGGCATCGCAAACCAATCGGTCTGCGATGCCGTTTTGTGTTTCGCTCTTTATTCAGCGCTGTATGCGCTGCCCATAGTCCAGGAGTTGGAAGCCGAATACTTTGCGTGGTTGCGCAGGTAGGTGACCCAGGCACCATAGCCGTTTCCGGCCGAGAAGTGGACTCCATCCGGAGCCGCCAGCATCTCCTTCAGATTCCCGTTCTCATCGGCAAAGGTCTCCCACAGGTCAAGGTAGACACAGCCCTTGTCTGCAGCCAGTTTTGCCAGCTGCTCGTTCACCGAGCGCAGGACATCGGACGCAAGACCGGGCTTTTCCGCAGCAGCCTGGGGCCGCACCGGCGGGATGGACTGGACATAGATGACGCAGCCGGGCAGGGCCTGCCTGAGCTGATCCAACATCTGGCCATAGTAGGCCAGAAAGCGGTCTGCCGCCCCCAGCGTGGTCAGCGTGTTGGTGCCCAGCAGGATATAGAGCTTTTTCGGCTGGGCCGCTGTCAGCACATCCATTGCCACCTCTGAGCCGCGCACGCTGCTCTTGACCGCGCTGCGGTTCACGATGGCATCGGGGCCCACACCGGTATAGCCGCAGATGAGCGCCCCGCCCAGGTTGATGCTGTAATCGGAAAAGCCCACGGTCAGGCTGTCGCCCAGCAGGGCCGCATCCGAAAAGTAACTCAGATCCACCTGCCCACAGCTGGGCTGACGGATCACGCTGCTGTCATACGCCTTGACCTGATAGGCCCCCGCTGCCTGCCGGGCGGGTCCGAACTGTTCCAGCGTGACAGCCGCCGCATCGTCGGCTCCACTGCCTTCCCCTGCCGTACCGCCGGCGCTGTCTGCCGCGGAGGCTCCCGTATCTCCCTGCATGGGCAGCGGAGCCAGGATATTGGCCGCTGTGCCCGCCGCCGGGCTTTGCTGGACAGCCTCGCTCTGCTTTTCGCCATTTTCCAGAATGGCCGTGACGGCCAGCGACAGCAGCAGGATCGCTGCAATGATTCCCGCCAGCCGCAGGCCGGTGCCTGCCTTGCTGCGCCGTCTCCGGCCATGGGTGGAATGATATTCGTGTGAGATTCCCATTCTCTTTCCCGCCTTTCCCTGTTTTCTTTTCTCTATCATTACGGTCAGTATCCCCGAAAAATTGCAAAGTTTGCATTCTGCACTCCGACCGACCCTGTGTTTTTGTAGGATACGCCAAATATTGTATCATAATTTTTTTGCCCGTGCAACCAATCAGGTCTTGCATACAACAGAGAAATAGTTTACAATAGTATTGTTGCAGGAATTGCACAGTTTTCATTGAATCAGATGCACATCCTGCATTCTTTTTGTACGACTTGCGGCGCGCATCCGCAATCTCCTTCCCCGGGCAGTGCAGGGCTCTGGGAGGACACAGAAGGACTTGCCGCGCTTTGCAGGACGTGAAATGTTGTTCTTTTGGATAAGGAGGACGTATGTCAAAAAATGTCATCATCGGCCAGAGCGGCGGCCCCACCGCCGTTATCAATTCCAGCCTGGCAGGCGTATACAAAGCTGCCTGCAGTCTGGGAGCCGATAAGGTCTACGGAATGAAGTACGGCATCGAGGGCCTTTTAAAGGAAGAGATGCTGGAACTGAATGTTCTGCTGGATGACCGCATGAGCATCGAGCTGCTCAAGCGCACCCCGTCCAGCTATCTGGGCAGCTGCCGCTACAAGCTGCCGGACCCGGACGTGGACTCTACCCCGTTCATCAAGCTGTTCACCCTGTTTGACAAGTACGATATCTGTGCACTGTTCTACATCGGCGGCAACGACTCGATGGACACCATTGCAAAGCTCTCCCGTTACGGTGCCCAGGTGGGCAGCAGCGTCCGGTTCATCGGTGTGCCCAAGACCATCGACAACGACCTCTGCCTGACCGACCACACCCCTGGCTACGGCTCTGCCGCCAAGTACATTGCTACCATCCTGAAGGAGGTCATCCGTGACTCCTCCGTTTACAACATCCGCAGCGTGACGGTGGCCGAGATCATGGGCCGCCACGCAGGCTGGCTGGCCGGTGCGGCCTGTCTGGCCGGCGGCGATGACTGCGAAGGCCCCGACCTCATTCTGCTGCCCGAAGTTCCCTTTGACCCGGACAGGTTCCTGACCCGGGTGGATGAGCTGCAGCGGGTCAAACCCAATGTCATCATTGCAGCCAGCGAGGGCGTTAAGACAGCCGACGGCACCTATCTGTGCGATCTGGTCTCCACCGCCGGGCAGCTGGATGCTTTTGGCCACAAGGCCATCCTCAGCGGCACCAGCCGGTACCTTTCCGATCTCATCCACGACAACCTGAACTGCAAGAGCCGTGCCATCGAGTTTTCGACTCTGCAGCGCTGCGCCAGCCATCTGGCCAGCCGCACCGATGTGAACGAGGCCTATGCCGTGGGCGGCGCTGCCGCTTCCGCTGCCTTTGCGGGCGAGACCGGGCGGATGATCTCGCTCAAGCGCATTTCCGATTACCCCTACCAGTGCATCACCGAGTCCGTGGATGTCCAGCAGGTGGCAAACCTGGAGAAAAAGGTGCCGCTGGACTGGATCACCCCGGACGGAATGCAGGTGACGGCGGCATTTGAGGAGTATGCCCGCCCGCTCATCCTGGACGAAGTGACACCGGTCTATGTCAACGGTACCCCGCGCCATATCTGCCTGTAAGTTTCATTTGCGCGTTTCCTCCCCTCTCGTGGTCTGTTTTCGTGCTCCTGCACGATAATATAAAAGCCGAAACAGAAGAAAAGGAGAAATCATCATGGGTAAAAATGCAATCGTTGGTCAGTCTGGCGGCCCTACCTCCGTCATCAATGCAAGTCTGGCAGGCGTATTCGAGAGCTGCAAGAGCCGCGGCGCTGAGATCGTTTACGGCATGTGCAACGGCGTTGCCGGTCTGCTGGAGGAGCGCGTGGTGGATCTTTCCACCGTGCTGACCGATGACCTGGATATCGAGCTGCTCAAGCGCACCCCGTCCAGCTTCCTGGGCAGCTGCCGCTATAAGCTGCCCGATTGGCACGATGACGAGACCGTTTACAAGAAGCTGTTCGCCATCCTGGAAAAGCTGAACATTGGCTACTTCTTCTACATTGGCGGTAACGACTCCATGGATACCATCGGCAAGCTGGCTGAATACGGCAATCGCATCCAGAGCGACATCCGCTTCATGGGCGTTCCCAAGACCATCGACAACGACCTGATGGTGACCGACCACACCCCCGGCTACGGCTCTGCGGCAAAGTACATCGGTGTGGTGATGAAGGAGATCATCCGCGATGCCACCGTTTACGGCACCAATTATGTCACCGTGGTCGAGATCATGGGCCGCAACGCCGGCTGGCTGACCGCTGCTGCCTCTCTGGCCAAGAGCGATGACTGCGAGGGCGTGGATATGATCTGCCTGCCCGAAGTCCCCTTCAACGTGGAGCACTTCATTGAGAAGGTTCGCACCATGCAGGAGAAGAAGCCCAGCATCGTGATCGCTGTTTCCGAGGGTGTCAAGCTCGAGGACGGTCGTTACGTCTGTGAGCTGGCCGATGATGTGCACGCAGTGGACGCTTTCGGCCACAAGGCACTGACCGGTACCGCACGCTATCTGGCGAATGTGGTCGCCCGCAATCTGGATACCAAGACCCGCTGCATCGAGCTGTCTACCCTGCAGCGCTGCGCTGGTCACCTGACCAGCCGCACCGATATCACCGAGGCTTACCAGGTGGGCGGCGCTGCTGCCAAGGCCGCCTTTGAGGGTGTCACCGGTCAGATGGTCGCCCTGAAGCGCATCTCCAACAGCCCCTATCAGTACATCACCGAGCTGCACCCCATCAGTGAAGTTGCAAACCTCGAGAAGAAGGTCCCCCTGAGCTGGATGAACGAGAATCACACCCAGATGACCGAGGAATTCCTCGAGTATGCCCGCCCGCTGATCCAGGCTGAGCTGACTCCGTTGTACATTGCAGGTCTGCCCCACCACATCTACATGAAGAAGTAATTTCTCCTTTGAATCCTTCTAAGGCATAGCAAAACTCCCGCCCGGATGCGCTCCGGGCGGGAGTTTTTTGCTGTGTGGCTTATGAATTACTGTTTGCCCAGCTGCCAGAACGCCACGGCGCTGGCGGCGGCAACATTCAGGGAATCGACCCCGTGGGACATGGGGATCTTGACCGTATAATCGCAGGATGCGATGGTGGTATGGGAAAGGCCGTCTCCCTCCGTGCCCAGCACAATGGCAAGCTTCGGCTCCCGGGCAAGGGCTTCGTCATCAATGCTGACCGAACGGTCACTCAAGGCCATGGCAGCCGTCTTGAAGCCCAGAGCCTTCAGCTGGGCAAGCCCCTTTTCGGGCCAATCGGCAGGAGTTTCACCGATCTGCGCCCAGGGCACCTGAAATACCGTGCCCATACTCACGCGCACGGCCCGGCGACAGAGCGGGTCACAGCAGGAGGGGTTGATAAGAACTGCGTCCATGTTCAGCGCTGCCGCGCTGCGGAAGATGGCACCCACGTTGGTGGAATCCACAATGCCCTCCAGCACGGCCACCCGCCGGGCATTCCGGCAGAGCTCCTCCACGGTGCGGGGCTTCGGACGTTGAAAGGCGCAGAGCACGCCCCGGGTCAGCTCGTAGCCTGTCAGTGCAGCCAGCAGCTCCCGGTCAGCAGTATAAATGGGTGCATCCCCGCAGCGGGTCAGGATCTCCGCCGCTGGGCCGGTGATCTGCCTGCGCTCCATCAGCAGGGAGACCGGCACAAAGCCTGCATCCAGTGCCCGGGAGATCACCTTGGGGCTCTCGGCAATGAAGATGCCTTTTTCGGGTTCCAGCCGACTGCGCAGCTGGTTCTGCGTCAGGCGGGCGTAGGGGTCCAGCTCCGGCGCGTGAAAATCCGTGATCTCGATGATATTGGGCATGGGGAGATTCTCCTTTTTCTGTATGAATGGTCTTATTGTAGCACAACCCGGATGCAATTGCAAAATACATGGCAGGCATATTCGTTTTACATAGTCAAAACCGCCAAAAATCACCTTTTGTTTTTGACAAATCCGTCAACCCGCGCTATAGTATAGAGGTAAAAAAACAGAGGGGGAATTTGTATGAATTCCAAGAAAAAGCGCCGCGGCCAGATGTCGGAAGCCTTCTGCACGGCAATGTTCCTTTCACTGTCCGGCGGCCTGCAGGACGTATACACCTATCTGTTCCGGGGCAAGGTGTTTGCCAACGCCCAGACCGGCAACATCGTGCTGATGGCTGTCCATGCCTTTGCCGGGGAGTGGGGGCGTGTGCTGCATTATCTTGTGCCCCTGTGCTTCTTTGCACTGGGCGTGTTCGCGGCAGAGCTGATGCACCAGAAGCTGCAGAATCTGCAGCGGCTCCACTGGCGGCAGCTGGTGGTGCTGTGTGAGATCGTGATGCTGTTCGTGGTGGGCTTTTTCCCGCAGGAGTGGAATCTTATGGCCAACGCACTGGTCTCGTTTGCCTGTGCGATGCAGGTGCAGACCTTCCGCAAGGTGAACGGTTATGCCTTTGCCAGCACCATGTGCATCGGCAACATGCGCAGCGGCATGGACTCCCTCTGCAGCTGGGTGCTCAACCGCAATCCTGCCGCCCTGAAAAAATCCCTTTATTACTGGGGCATCATCCTCCTGTTTGCGCTGGGCGCGGGCCTGGGCAGCCTGGCGCTGGATCTCTGCGGCGCAAAGGCCATCTGGTTCTCCTGCCTGCTGCTGGCCGTCAGCTTCTGCCTGATGTTCCTGAAAGAAGATGTGGAAGAGATCAAAGAAGATCTTGAAGCACTGGAAGCAAAACATTAAATAAAACATTAAATCAAGGAGTTCCCCTCAGTTTCACGCTGTTTACCGCCATGCCAAAGGCTCCCCTGGTAGGGGAGCTGGCGAGCGCCAGCGAGACTGAGGGTTTATTTTTTTCCGAATCTATCCAACACTTCCCCGGTTTCCTTCGTCTTACAGGCAGAACGACGCAATGAAAGGAGGAAGCCCCATGTGGGAGCTGCTGTACGAGACCTTCTGGGACAGGCTGGAACACTTCTGTTTCAATCTCTGCCGGGACGAAGCCCGGGCGGAGGATCTGACCCAGGAAGTCTTTCTGCGGGCACTGCAGAACCGGACCCTTATCAACAGCTTTACGGAACGGCAGTGCAAAGCCTGGCTGTTTACCACTGCACGGAATCTCTACTGTGACCAGCTCCGCCGGGCGGCAAAGGAGGCGCAGCTGCTCAGCACCTTTTTCCCGGAAGAGGACCGTGCTGAACCGGATTTCGCGCTGGACACGGTGGAAGCCGCCAGTCTGCTGGCTCTGCTCACCCCGGAAGAGCGGCGGCTGTTCACCCTGCGCTATACAGCGGGCTACAATGCCAGCGAGATCGGTCAGCTGCTCAGTCTCCCGCCCGGCACGGTCCGCAGCCGCCTTGCCCAGATACGCCATCGCCTCAAAACTGAACTTACGGAGGATTAAATGATGAAAAAGAACCTGAATGTGGACGCTATGATCCTGGACCTGCGCAATGTGCAGGAGGATTTTCTTGACCGCTATGAGCAGATCAAGCTGGACTGCATGATCGCGCTGACCTCGCCCCGGGTACAGACGCTCCTGAGCCAGCACAACATTTCTCTGGATTCGATGCTTTGCAAAAATGTCCCGGAGGAGGTCTCGGTGGGTGTGGTCAATGGCAAGGTCACGCTGAGCTCTGCCAGCCAGACCGCCGCCGGGCAGGTACTGGTGGTCAACGGCAAGCTGATGATCACACCGGATGCTGCGGAGGTTTTACAGAAGTACGCCTGCATTCTGGTCAACGGTATGATCTACTGCCCGCAGTGCCTCTCGGCAGTGGTATCCGCCCGCTGCATCCTGAACGGAAAGCTGGCGGTCTACCCCGATGATGCAGTGCTCCTGCCGGGAAGCTCCATCAAGCTAGACAACACCTTCCTGCTGCGGGCACAAAGCCGCCTGTACTGGAATGAACATCGCTTCCTGGCGGTTGACCCCAGGCTCGATACTGCCGCACTGGCCGCAAAGGGCTGCAGCTTTTCCGCTCCAAAGGCCATCCTGTGCGCAAGCCTTGCGCCCGTTCTGGCCCCGCTCTTCCCGGATTCCACCGAGCTGATCATCGTGCCGGACGGCACCGCCGTGGTGGAGGACGACCTGGAACTGACCACCTCTTCCCTGCGCCGGTATGGCACCCGTCTCTATGTGCTGGGCGATGCTGTCATCCCCGCAGAGAGCGCAGACCTGCTGGCTCAGATCGAATTCCTGCATGTTACCGGTGAAGTAGAGCTGCCTGATGCTCTGGAAGCGGCCTTCTTTGCCATCCCTGAGCTGGAATGCGGCAAAGTAGTCCACGAAGACGCTCTGCCCAAGCAGACCCGCGCCAAAGCAAAGGATGAGGAGCCTGATCCGGATACCGTGACCCTCAGCGGCATCCAGCTGACCCTGTAATCCGCACTGTTCCTCCCTGCCCCGCTCTTTCCGGCAAAAGCTCTCTGCTGGAAGGAGCGGGACTTTTGTTGATTTTTTATTGCACCCGCTCCTCTGATATGATATACTGTTTTTTGTATTGTGTAGTTTCCCGGGCACACTTCCGCTGTGGAACCCGCTGCCCGGGCAGGATAAGGGAACCGAAATCAGGAAGAGGAGCAACGAATGAAAAAAGGATTTGACAACGACAAATACCTGCAGATGCAGTCGGAGCACATCCGGGAGCGGATCGCGCAGTTCGACAACAAGCTGTATCTGGAATTCGGCGGCAAGCTGTTCGATGACTACCACGCCTCCCGCGTGCTGCCCGGCTTCCAGCCCGATTCCAAGCTGCAGATGCTGCTGCAGCTGAAGGATCAGGCCGAGGTCGTTATCGTCATCAACGCTGAGGACATCGTCAGCAGCAAGGTGCGCGGTGACTATGGCATTACCTATGATCTGGACGTTCTGCGTCTCATCGACGCATTCCAGGAGCGCGGCCTGTTTGTGGGCAGCGTATGCGTGACCATGTACACCGCTGCCCCCGAGGTGGAAGCCTTTGAGAAGCGGCTGAACAGCCTGGGTATCCGCACCTTCCGGCACTATAAGATCCCCGGCTACCCCAACGACGTTGCCCGCATCGTGAGCGACGAGGGCTATGGCCGCAACGAGTACATTGAGACCCAGCGCCCGCTGGTGGTTATCACGGCTCCCGGCCCCGGCAGCGGCAAGATGGCCACCTGCCTGTCCCAGCTGTACCACGAATACAAGCGGGGCGTGAAGGCCGGTTATGCCAAGTTTGAGACCTTCCCCATCTGGAACATCCCCCTGAAGCACCCGGTCAACCTGGCTTACGAGGCTGCCACCGCCGACCTGAACGATGTGAACATGATCGACCCGTTCCATCTGGAGGCCTATGGCAAGACCGCGGTCAACTACAACCGCGACATTGAGATCTTTCCCGTGGTCAATGCCATGTTTGAGCTGATTGCAGGCAAGAGCCCCTACCACTCCCCCACCGACATGGGCGTGAATATGGCAGGCAACTGCATTGTGGATGACGCGGCCTGCTGCGAAGCTTCCCGCAACGAGATCGTCCGCCGCTACTTCAAGGCCCTGTGCGACCTCAAGAACGGCGCACAGATCCAGAGCGAAGTCTACAAGCTGGAGCTGCTGATGAATCAGGCCGGACTGACCCTGGGCAGCCGCCCGGTGGAGCAGGCCGCCCATGCAGTCTCTGAAAAGACCGGCGGTGCCCCCGCCGCTGCCATCGAGCTGCCGGACGGCACCGTTGTCACCGGCAAGACCGGCCCCCTGCTGGGTGCCGCTTCCTCCGCTCTGCTCAATGCGCTGAAAAAGCTGGCCGGCATCGACCAGGAGCTTGACCTCGTTTCTGCCGCCGCCATCGAGCCCATCCAGACCCTCAAGACCAACTATCTGGGCAGCAAGAACCCCCGCCTGCACACCGACGAGATCCTGATCGCCCTGTCCAGCTCGGCCGCGCAGAATCCCACTGCTGCAGCCGCCCTCAAGCAGCTCTCCCACCTGAAGGGCTGCGATATGCACTCCACCGTCATCCTATCCAGCGTGGATATGGATACCGTGAAGAAGCTGGGCATGTATCTGACCTGCGAGCCCACCTATGAGGAAGCAGACCGGATGTATCACAAGAAGTAAAAAATAATGACCCTCTCTGTCATTGCTTTGCACTGCCGTCTTTCCCCAAGGGCTAGGCGGCCGCATCTGCGCGACGGAGAGGGTCATTTTTATTTCCGGGTCTGTTCCCAGTAGGCTCCCATGCTCTGGCCGGGCTGGTCGGTGACATCATCGTTCAGATAGTCTGCAAGACCAAAGGCTTCCGGCTTCCAGCTGCGGGCGGCATCCACGGTGGGGTATTCCACCTCAGCGTACCAGAACGCAGTGGGCTGGCCCTCATCCACATGGTTCACCTCCAGCACAAGGCCATCGGGCAGGGCGTAGCTTCTGCGGATCTTCCCGATCAGGGGCTTACCGATGATCTTTGTTTCCAGTTCATCAAACAGTTTCTTGTCGATGGGGCGCTCGATCTCTTCCCGTGCAAGCCCGCTTCCGGACTTGAAGCAGAGGATATAGGCCGTCTCGCCGCCTTTGAGTGCCTCCTCCCGGATGCGCACGGTGGGCCGCACGCTGATATATCCCTGCCGCATGGCAAACTCTTCCTTGAGCGGCAGAGCCGGGAGGTTTCCGCCCTCCGGCCAGCCGTTCACCATCCATTTGCGTTCGATCTCCATGACGTTTTCCTCGTTTCTGTGTTTTTGTATTTATTCTAGCACGTTTTTATGTTAGAATAAATATCAGTAAGAAATTTTAGCATCCTCACCCTCTCAGTCAATGCCTGACGGCATTGCCAGCTCCCCCAAAGGGGGAGCCAAGAGCCGCTCTGTATTCAAGCTTGATGAGACTGAATCGAAAATCGCCAAAGGCTCTCCCTTTGGGAGAGCTGGCGAGCGGAGCGAGACTGAGAGGGCGAGCCAGTTATAACAGGAGCAACTATGAAATCTTCTCGCAATTACCCCGTTTACACCGTCAACAAACACGCCGAGGGCCTGCTGGTGGGCGGCCACCCCTGGGTGTACGAAAACGACATCCTGGGTTCCCCGGAAGCAGAGCCTGAAAACGGCACGCTGGTCGATGTGGTCAGCACAAAGGGTGCCTATCTTGGCACCGGTTTTCTCTCGCTGAAAAGCAAGATCCGGGTGCGGCTCATCTCCCGCAACGCCAACGACACCTTTGATGCCGCTTTCTGGAAGCGCCGTGTCGAATACGCCTGGGCCTACCGCAAGACCGTGCTGGAGCCCGCCGACCTGACCGCCTGCCGTGTCATCTTTGGCGAGGCTGACCAGTTCCCGGGCCTGACTGTGGACCGGTTCAATAATATCCTTGTCACCCAGACCCTGAGCGTGGGCACGGAAAAGCTCAAGCCCATCCTCTTCCCCCTGCTGGCAGAAGTCCTGCGCGCTGACGGCCAGACCATTGACGGCATCTACGAGCGCAACGACGAGGCCCTACGGGCCAAGGAGGGTCTGGCACAGAACAAGGGCTGGTTTGACCTGCCCGGCGAGACGCACCCCGACAGCACCCAGACTGAGATCTGCGAGAACGGCGTGTTCTACCACGTTGATTTTGAGAACGGCCAGAAGACCGGCTTTTTCCTCGACCAGAAATACAACCGCCGGGCCGTGGCCCGCATTGCTGCCGGTCACACTGTGCTGGACTGCTTTACCCACACCGGCAGCTTTGCGCTGAACGCCGCCAAGGGCGGGGCTGCCCGGGTCACTGCCGCTGACATCAGCGCCGAGGCCATTGCCATGGCCCAGCGGAACGCCCAGCGCAACAACCTGACCAACATGGATTTTCTCTGCGAGGACACCTTTGAGCTGCTGCCCCGGCTGGAAAAGGAGGGCCACCCCTACGACTTTATCATCCTTGACCCGCCGGCCTTCACCAAGGCCCGCCGCACGGTGGAGAACGCCATGCGCGGCTATAAGGAGATCAACTACCGCGCCATGAAGCTGCTGCCCCGGGGCGGCTATCTGGCCACAGCCAGCTGCTCCCACTTTGCCACCGAGGAGCTGTTCATCAAAATGCTGCACGCCGCCGCAAAGGATGCCCACCGGCAGCTGCGGCAGATCGAGGTGCGCCAGCAGGCACCGGATCACCCCATCCTGTGGGGCGTGCCCGAGACCAATTACCTGAAGTTCTTCCTGTTCCAGGTGATCTAAAAGTAATACCAAATACGATATCTCCCAAAAAAACGAGAACGTGTTTGTGCAGAATCGTCAGTTTTGTCAATTGCCTTTTGAGCCGTTCCGGGATATAATCAAACCATAGACAGCAACGGCGCTGTGGGTCACCTCCTGACTCGCAGCGCCGTTTTTGTTAAAAAGCTTTTCGCTGTTTCCGGGCCGCAGTTCGGCGGCGGGAGACAGTTTCGGAAGGGACAGACATAAGATCAAGTAAGGAGTAGGATTTATGGCAGCAAATGTTATGGAAATCTACGGCAGCAAGGTCTTTAACGAGCATGTAATGAAGGAGCGCCTGCCGAGCGCTACTTACAAGAGCTTGGAGCGCACCCTGCACAAGGGCGCACCCCTGGATATCGAGGTGGCAAACGTTGTGGCCAGCGTGATGAAGCGCTGGGCCATGGAGCTGGGTGCCACCCACTACACCCACTGGTTCCAGCCGTTGACCGGCATCACCAGTGAGAAGCACGACGGCTTTGTGAGCCCCGTGGGCGACGGCACCGCCATCATGGAGTTCTCCGGCAAGGAGCTGGTGCGCGGCGAGCCCGATGCTTCCTCCTTCCCCTCCGGCGGCCTGCGTGCCACCTGCGAGGCCCGCGGCTACACCGCATGGGACCCCACCAGCTACGCTTTCGTGAAGGATGACGTGCTGTGCATCCCCACCGCTTTCGTCAGCTACACCGGCGAGGCACTGGACAAAAAGACCCCCCTGCTGCGCTCCATGAACGCACTGTCCGGTCAGGCCATCCGCATCCTGAAGCTGTTTGGCAAGGATGTTGATTACGTCTCCACCACCGTCGGCCCCGAGCAGGAGTATTTCCTTGTCAAGAAGGAGGACTACGAGGCACGTCAGGATCTGATCCTCACCGGCCGCACTCTGTTCGGTGCTCCCTCTGCCAAGGGTCAGGAGCTGGAGGAGCATTACTTCGGTGTCATCCGTCCCGAGGTCTCCGCATTTATGAAGGAGCTGGACGAGGAGCTGTGGAAGCTGGGCGTTCCCGCCAAGACCAAGCACAACGAAGTGGCTCCCTGCCAGCATGAGCTGGCCCCCATCTTCGACACCACCAATGTTGCCATTGACCACAACCTGCTGACCATGGAGATGATGAAGAAGATCGCGCCCAAGTACGGTCTGGTCTGCCTGCAGCACGAGAAGCCTTTTGAGGGTGTGAACGGCAGCGGCAAGCACAACAACTGGTCGCTGTCCACCACTGAGGAGAACCTGCTGGATCCCGGTGACACCCCCATGGAGAACCTGCAGTTCCTGGTATTCCTGGCCGCCGTCATCAAGGCTGTGGACGAGTACGCCGACCTGCTGCGCACCTCTGTAGCCACCCCGGGCAATGATCACCGTCTGGGTGCCAACGAGGCTCCCCCGGCCATCATCTCGATCTTTGTGGGCGAGGAGCTGGAAGCTGTTATCGATGCCATTGCATCTGATTCTCCTTATGCCGGCCCTGTGAAGATGAAGATGGATCTGGGCGTGGACGTGCTGCCTAAGTTCAGCAAGGACACCACCGACCGCAACCGCACCTCTCCCTTTGCCTTTACCGGCAACAAGTTCGAGTTCCGTATGCCCGGCTCTTCTCAGAACCTGAGCGACTGCGACACCATCCTGAACACCGCTGTTGCCAAGGAGCTGAAGGGCTACGCTGACGAGCTGGAGGGCGCTGAGGACTTTACCAGCGCCGCCATTGCCCTGGTCAAGCGCACCATCCGTGACCACCGCCGTGTCATCTTCAACGGCAACGGCTACACCGCCGAGTGGGAAGAGGAAGCAGCACGCCGCGGCCTGCCCAACAAGAAGAATACCCCCGCCGCTCTGCCCGCACTGATCGACCCGAAGAACGTCCAGCTGATGGAGGATTTCGGCGTTCTGACCAAGGTAGAGATGCACAGCCGTTACGAGGTCGAGATGGAGCACTACTCCAAGATCATCAACATCGAGGCTCTGACCATGCTGGAGATGGCCCGCAAGCAGCTGCTGCCCGCCATCAACGCCTACATGAGCGAGGTTGCCAACACCGCCGCATCCAAGTTGGCCGTCAGCGAGGCCATCAGCGTGCGCAGCGAGACCAAGACCCTCACCCGCCTGTCCACCGATGCCGATGCCATGAGCGATGCCATCGATGCCCTGCAGGCTGCCGTGGATACCGCTGAGGCCATGACCGATGAGAGTGCCAAGGCTGTCTCCTTCCACGATGACGTTCTGCCCAAGATGGATGCTCTGCGCGCCGCTGCTGACGATGCCGAGACCATCTGCGGTGAGGACTACTGGCCTCTGCCCAGCTACAGCAAGATGCTCTACTACGTCTGATCTCTCTGACATAGCTTGATAAGCATCGCTGGGTTGTTGGATTTTTAAGCCATTCCCCTTTTCCTATTTCTTACACCAGCCTAAAGACCTGCTTTGCGCATACGAAGCAGGCCTTTAGGCGTTTTTTAAGAACGCAAGCTGATTTTTCCAGTTTTGCACTGATGTGCCATTCGCCGCACCCTGCGGCTCGGAGGGAACCACTATGAGCTATAATACCCAACAGGACATCCTTGATTTTGTGGAGGACAACAACGTCAAATTCGTCCGCTTTGCCTTCTGCGATATCTTTGGCACCCAGAAAAATATCGCCGTGCTTGCCAGCGACCTGCCCAAGGCCATGGAGGATGGTGTCTGCTTTGACGGCAGTTCCATTGCCGGTTTTATGAAGGTGGAGGAGAGCGATCTTGTGCTCCGGCCCGATCTTTCCACCGTGACCATCCTGCCCTGGCGGCCCACCGAGGGCCGGGTGATGCAGTTCTTCTGTGACGTAGAAAAGCCGGACGGCGCGGCCTTTGGCGGCAACTGCCGCGGCTTCCTGCGCCAGATGAGCCGCAGCTTCCGCAAACTGGGGCTGACCTGCAACGTGGGGGCTGAGTGCGAGTTCTACCTGTTTGAGAATGACGACCGGGGCCGCCCCACCCGCATCCCCATCGACTTTGGCGGCTACTTTGATGTAGCCCCGCTGGATGCCGGTGAGAACCTGCGCCGGGACATCTGCCTGACCATGGAGCAGATGGGTATGAGCCCCCAGCACAGCCATCACGAGAGCGGCCACGGCCAGAATGAGATCGACTGCCACTACGCCGGCCCCCTGAAAACAGCCGACCATGTGATGATGTTCAAGCAGATCGTGCGGGCTGTTGCCATGCGCAACGGCATCCACGCCAGCTTCCTGCCCAAGCCCCTGCCGGATCAGGCAGGCAGCGGCCTGCACATCAACCTTTCGCTCTGCATGGACGGCCGCAATCTGTTTGAGGGCGATATTGCCCCGGACAGCATTGCAGGCAGCTTTATGGCGGGTGTTCTGGCCCACAGCCGGGAGCTGACCGTGTTCACCAATCCCCTGCCCAACAGCTACCAGCGCTTTGGCTGTGACGAGGCCCCCCGCTATGTGAGCTGGAGCCGCCAGAACCGCAGTCAGCTGGTGCGCATCCCGCAGGTCAAGGGCAACAACTGCCGCATGGAACTGCGCAGCCCTGACCCTGCCTGCAACCCCTATCTGGCCGTGGGTCTGGTGCTGGCCGCCGGTCTGGACGGTATCGAGCACCGGATGGTGCTGCAGGCCCCCATCAACAAGAACCTGTTCGATCCCACCGAGGCCGCAGGTCTTGGGCTGGAAAGACTGCCTTCCACGCTGGAGGAGGCCGTGCAGGCCGCGCAGGAGAGCGAATTTCTGCACCGCGTGCTACCGGAAGAGCTTTCGCATCGGTACTATGAAGAAGAACTGAAGCGCTGTGCCGCCCTGAAAGCTGCCGCCGACCCGGCAGAGTACGAGCGGGTGCACTACTTCAACGCCATCTGAACCGCTTTTGAGGGAAAGTACGAAGGGGCAATGATTCGGCCCCTTGCCTGGATGTAAGAGAAAGGAGCGATTCAAATGGGACGTGCTCTGATCGTAAGCGCCGGAGCAAGCTCCAACGAGTACATCTCCGCGCGGCTGGCAGAGCTGGGATACACCCGGCCTACGATCATCCCCAGTGGTGCCGAGGCTCGGCGCAGGATGCTGGAATCTGATTTTGAGTTGATCGTGGTCAACGCGCCTTTGCCAGACGAGTTCGGCCACGAGCTGTGTTCCTCTGCCGTGGAAAAAACAGACGCAGGCGTGGTGCTGCTGGCCAAGGCAGCCGCCGCCGAGCAGCTGCTGGCCCCCATGAGTGAGCAGGGGGTGCTGCTGCTGAGCAAGCCGTTCTCCAACACGCTGTTCCTGCAGGCCATCCATCTGGCCGCGGCCAGCAACCACCGCCTGCAGCTGCTCCGGCAGGAAAACGCGCGGATGCAGGAAAAGATCGCACAGGTACGGCTGGTCAGCCATGCAAAATGCTGTCTGGTGGAGCGGGAGCAGATGAGCGAGGATGCCGCCCACCGCTACATTGAAAAGCGCGCCATGGACACCCGGCGTAGCCGTGCAGAAATTGCACAGGAAATCCTTGATTCTTACGAGGATTAGGATTATAATCTGATGTTGTATGTTTTGTTCCGGATGCAGGCGCATCCGTACTGGGAAAGAATGATCTCTGAAAGATAAATTAGAGGAGGACTGAACAAATGGCAAAATTCATCTTTGTGACCGGCGGTGTTGTCTCCGGTCTGGGCAAGGGCATCACGGCGGCTTCTCTGGGCCGCCTGCTCAAGTGCCGCGGACTGAAGGTCGCCAGCCAGAAGCTGGACCCTTATGTGAACGTGGATCCGGGTACCATGAGCCCCCTGCAGCACGGTGAGGTGTTCGTGACCGATGACGGCACCGAGACCGACCTTGATCTGGGCCACTATGAGCGCTTCATCGACGAAAATCTGAACAAATACTCGAACCTGACCACCGGCAAGGTCTACTGGAACGTCCTGAACAAGGAGCGTCAGGGCGCTTATCTGGGCCAGACCGTGCAGATCATCCCCCACATCACCAACGAGATCAAGAATTACATCTACAACATGGCATCCTCTACCGATGCCGATGTGGTCATTACCGAGATCGGCGGCACCACTGGCGATATTGAGAGCCAGCCCTTCCTGGAGGCCATCCGTCAGGTGGGCCTGGAGCAGGGCCGCGACAACTGCTGCTACATCCATGTTGTGCTGGTGCCCTATATTTCCGGCTCCGATGAGTACAAGTCCAAACCGGCCCAGCACTCCGTCAAGGAGCTGCAGGGCATGGGCGTGAACCCCGATATCATCATCCTGCGTGCTGACGGCAGCGTGGGCGGCGATATCCGCCGCAAGATCAGCACCTTCTGCAATGTCAAGCCTGAGTGCGTCATTGAGAACCTGACCATGCCCAGCCTGTACCAGTGCCCGCTGATGCTCCACACCAACGGTCTGGATGATGTGGTGGTGGAAAAGCTCAAGCTGGACGTGCCCCCCGCCGACCTGACCGAGTGGAAGGGTGTGGTCTCCCGCATTGCCACCCGCAGCAAGACCTGCACCATTGCGCTGGTGGGCAAGTACGTCAAGCTGCACGACGCTTATCTTTCCGTGATGGAGAGCCTGTACCACGCCGGTTTTGAGAACGACAGTCAGGTAGACATCAAGTGGGTGGAGAGCGAGGACCTGATCGATCAGGATGCCTGCAAAGAAGTGTTTGCTGACGTGGACGGCATCATTGTGCCCGGCGGCTTTGGTGACCGCGGCATCGAGGGCATGATCCAGGCTGCACAGTATGCCCGTGAGAACCAGATCCCCTACTTTGGCATCTGCCTGGGAATGCAGATCATGGTGATGGAGTTCGCACGCGGCGTGCTGGGCTATGCCGATGCCAATTCCAGCGAGTTCACCCCCGATGGTGCCCACAATGTCATTGCCCTGATGGCCGACCAGCAGGGCAACATCCCCAAGGGCGGCACCATGCGTCTGGGCAAGTACCCCTGCACCGTCAAGCCCGGCACCAAGATGGCCGAGTGCTACGGCGAAGCTGAGATCTGGGAGCGTCACCGCCACCGCTACGAGTTCAACAACGAGTTCCGTCAGGAGATGGAGGATGCCGGACTGGTCATTTCCGGCACCAGCCCTGACGGCCGTCTGGTGGAGACCGTAGAGCTGCCCGGCCGTGACTTCCATCTGGGCGCACAGTTCCACCCCGAGTTCAAGAGCCGCCCCAACCGCGCTCATCCCCTGTTCAAGGGCTTTATCGCCGCCGCACTCAAATTCCGCATCCATGCACAGCGCGGCATGATGCACGTCTGACCTTTTCAGGCGTTTCGTTCCCGTTCTCCTCGTAGGAGAGGCCTGTAAGATCGCAACAAAAAAAGCAGCTGCACTCCGTGTTTTTACGGAATGCAGCTGCTTTTGCTTGTATTACTTACTTTTTAGCGGCAGCGGCCTTTTTGCGGGCGGCGCGGCTGGTCTTTTTGGCGGCGGGCTTCTTTGCGGGAGCCTTGGCAGCGGGAGCAGCGGCCTTGACAGGCTCCGCCTTCACCTCTTCGGCCTTAACAGGCTCAGCGGGCTTTTCCTCATCCTTTGCAGGCTCCTCCACGGGCTTTTCCTCCACAACGGGCTCTTCCTTGACCTCCGGCTTTGCCTCCTCTGCAGGAGCGCTCTCGACCACAGGTGCAGCCTCTACAACGGGCTCCTCTGCCTTCTTGGCAGGGGCACGCTTTGCGCGGTCCTTCACCTCGGAAATGGTCCACAGCTGGTCATCGCCTGCGGCCTCCTGCCAGATCTGCAGGATGGCACCATCGTTGGCACCCATGCCCACGGTATCGATGCACTTGCCGCTGGCCCAGGAAGAGCGCAGACGGACGGTACCGGCGGGGGTGGGCTCCACGGTCCACATCTGAGAGGTGCCGCCCACATCCTCCCACAGGTGCAGCCAGGTGCCATTGGCGGTGCCGGTCATCATCAGGTCGATCAGCTTGCCGGATGCGCGGTTGCGGATGCGGTACACGCCGTCACCCTCGCGCACAAAGGCCCACTCCTGCTCGGGCTTGTGCTCGTACTTGCCCAGGCGGATATCGCCGCCGTTGGTGGCCTTCTCCACGGCCTGAATGACACTGCCGCCCTTGGCAGCGATGGTATAGAAGCGATCTGCCTCGATCACAGTCTGCGCTACAGTTTTCATGTAAATCCCTCCAAGTTTGTTTCTTTTGAGCCAATCATTTTCGTTTTACAGGTAAATTATACCACCTGCTGTTATTTTTTACAAGGATTCCGCCATTTCTTTAGCACTATTCACAAAAGGGCCCCGCTTTTCAGCCCGTTTTGCACCGTTTGCGAAAACTTTTCGCCCCGTTTCGCCCCATAAAGCAGCAGCACCCCGCCATTTCTGGTGAGGTGCTGCTGTCGTTTTGGAAAATATCAACAGGGTTCTGGCAGAGCTCCCTTACTGCTTTGCCTGACTGGGATGCGGCTGCACAGGCATTTTAGTGAACAGCGCTTTCAGGACCAGCGGAGTGGCCACACTGGACACGACGATGAGCAGGATGACGGCGGTGAAGTAGACGGAATCCACCACACCGATGTCCAAGCCCTTCTGGGCCACGATCAGGGCCACCTCGCCGCGGGTCATCATGCCAACACCCACCTTGAGGGAATCACCCCAGCTGAACCTGCAAATCTTGGCCGCCAGCCCGCAGCCGATGATCTTGGTGATCAGGGCCACCACCACGAAGCACACGCTGAACAGCAGGATCTCCGGGGTCAGGCCGCTGATATCTGTCTTCAGGCCGATGCTGGCGAAGAAGATGGGAGCAAACAGCACATAGTTGCTGATGTCCACCCGGCGCTCCACATAGGGGGCATCCTCCAGAGTGCACAGGACGATGCCCGCGATGTAGGCACCTGTGATGTCTGCAATGCCGAAGTAGGCCTCAGCAATGTAAGCCATGGCAAAGCAGAACGCCATACTGACGATGGTGATGCGCTGGGTGTGGGGGTTGCGCTTGTCCAGCCACTTCATGGCGAAATGGGCAATGATGCCCACGCCGATGGCGGTAGCGAAGAACAGCACGGTGTTCATCAGCACCTTGCCCAGCCCTGTGCCGGTGCCGGAGCTTGCTCCCAGCACACAGGTCAGCACCACGATGCCGATGACATCATCGATAACGGCGGCACTGACGATGGTGGTGCCAAGGAAGCTCTTCAGGTGGCCCAGCTCCTGCAAGGTAGCCACGGTGATGGACACGCTGGTGGCGGTCATAATGGTACCGATGAAGAGGGCGCGGTAGAACTCCTGGCTGCCCAACGCCGAGAAGCCGTAGAATAAACTATAAAGGAGCGTGCCCCCTGCCAGCGGCACCGCTACGCCCACACAGGCGATCAGGGTGGCGATGGGGCCTGCCTTGATCAGCTCCTTCAGGTTGGTGCCAAGGCCCGTGGAGAACATCAGCAGCACCACGCCGATCTCTGCGAAGATCGAGATGGTATCGCTGATATGCACAAGGTTCAGCAGGCAGGGCCCGATGATCAGGCCCGCGATGATCTCGCCCACCACCTGCGGCGCTTTGAACTTGCGGGCCACCAGCCCGAAGAACTTGGCACTGAGGATGATGATGGCGAGGTTGCGAAAAACAGAATACATAAATTTACCTTCCTCCGTTTTATTTCATTTAATAGGGCTGTCGGCCGCGCCCGACCCCTATTCTTTTAGAATATCGCCGCTCCGAACAAAAATCAAAATGCTTCTCAATTTTTCTCGTTAAAAAAACAGACAAAGTTCACCAAAGCTTCAGTACAAATTTTTGTGCGGATTTTTGGCCCGCAGGGCTTGACAAAACAGCAGGGGCTTGCTATAATAAATTGCTGTCTGAACAGACACGCCGCACACGGCAGGCGATGCCGCATGTCGTGTGTACCCTTGGCCTCATAACCTTGAGGCCCTTAAGTCCAAAAGGAGGTGCTACAAAATGGCAAAGTACGAAACCATGCTGATTACCAGCGCCGCTCTCGACGAGGAGGCTACCGCCGCTCTGGTTGGTAAGTTCAAGACCCTGATCGAGAACAACGGTACGATCGATTCCATCGACGAGTGGGGCAAGCGCCGTCTGGCCTACCCCATCAACGACGAGGAGGAAGGCGTTTACACTGTGATCAACTTCACCAGCGAGCCCAGCTTCCCCGCTGAGCTGGACCGTGTGTACAAGATCACTGAAGGTGTTATGCGCAGCCTGATCGTTGCCCACGAGGAGTAATCTTTTCGTGACAGAAAGGGAGACCGTAAAATGTTGAATGTTGTTGCTATCATGGGCCGTCTTGTGGCGGATCCTGAACTCCGCACCACGCCCCAGGGCACCAATGTGTGCAGCTTCCGCATTGCCTGCGACCGCAATTTTGTGCGTCAGGGTGAGCAGCGTCAGGCTGACTTCATTGATATCGTTGCCTGGCGTTCTCAGGCCGAGTTTGTTTCTAAGTATTTCCAGAAAGGCAGTCTGATTGCCATCGAAGGCTCTCTTCAGACCCGCCAGTATCAGGATAAGAACGGCAACAATCGCACGGCTGTGGAAGTCGTAGCCAACAACATCAGCTTTGCAGGCCCCAAGAGCAGCAATCAGGGCGGTGGAGCAAATTATCAGAATTCTGCTCCCGCCTACCAGAACGCAGCCCCTGCCCGTCCGGCTGCTGTGGAGGCAGCTCCCAGCTATTCCGCCGGCAGTGCAGATGATTTTGCTGTCATTGATGACAGTGATGACCTGCCGTTCTGATTCCGTAACGGTCTGACCGTTCAATTCTTATAGGAGGTAATAAGCAATGGCTTTTGAAAGAACCGAAGGCTCTCGCCCCGCACGCCCCATGCGTCGCGGCCGCAAGAAGGTTTGCAGCTTCTGTGTCGATCGCATCGACACCATCGATTACAAGGACGTGCCCCGTCTGCGTAAGTACGTCTCTGAGCGTGCTAAGATCATTCCCCGCCGTGTGACCGGCACCTGCGCTTATCATCAGCGCGCACTGACCACCGCCATCAAGCGTGCTCGTCACGTTGCTCTGATGCCCTACGTCAGCGACTAATCAGAACTTTATCAACCCATTCAAAATAATCAGCAATCAGCAAAGCGCTTTCACCGATGACAAGGTGAAAGCGCTTTTTTGTTGTATCTTTCGTTTGTGCAGTGCTCCCGGCACTCAGTAGTCTGCCTGTTTCTTTTTGCTGCATTCTGGGAACATCTTATGGAACCGTTCCCGCAGTTTCCGGGCAGATCACCCTCGTCCATAAAATTGCATCATCCGGTCAAAAAGTTACAAACCGGTACGGTTTTTCCGGTATTTTATGATTTATTACCGGGAATTTCTGAAATCAACCGGTGTTTTGATGTGCTGGCAAATCAATCTGCACAAATGCAAGTTGATTCTTTGTACACCTTTTACGAAATTACTTCCACACGATTGATTTTTTGCGCAAATTGTGCCATACTATAGCCACTGGAAACGTTCCCGACACCGTTCCCGATAATCCAACCGAAAGCGAGGGCACGCGATATGACGATCAAGGACATTGCCCGCATCAGCGGCTGTTCTGTCAGCACCATTTCGCGCGTCATCAATGACCGGCCGGATGTCCGACCCGAGACCAAGGAGCATGTGCTCAAGGTCATGCGGGAGGCAGGCTTCACCCCCAACACCAACGCGCGGCAGCTGAAGATCCAGCAATCCCGCAGTCTGGTGTTCGTGGTCAAGGGGACCCGGAACATCTTCTTCTCCGACTTCCTCGTTCAGCTGCAGCGGGCCGCTACCCTGTATGGGTACAACGGCATCGTCTCCTACCTGGACGAGAACGCCAACGAGATCGATGCTGCCGAGAAGATCCTGCGGGAGATCAAGCCTAAGGGCATGATCTTTCTGGGCGGCAGTGTCACGAACTTCCAGAACGGTTTTGCAAACATCTCCGTTCCCTCCGTGCTGGCCACACTGGTCTCCAATGAATTGGACTTCCCCAATCTCTCGATGGTGGGTGTGGATGACCGGGCCGCAGCAAAAGCGGCAGTCTCCCATCTCATCGCACAGGGTCACCGCAAGATCGCGGTGCTGGGCGGCCCGGCCACCAGCTTTCCCAGCCGGATGCGCCGTCTGGGTGCGCAGGATGCCATGGAGGACGCAGGGCTTGTCTTTGACGATAAACTCTATGGCCTGTGCAACTACGATTTCGAGTCCGCCTATCACGCCATGAACAGTCTGCTGGCCCGCCGGGCCGAGTTCACTGCCTTGTTTGCCATGAGCGATGTGATCGCCTTTGGTGCCATCCGGGCGCTGGTAAGTGCAGGTATGCGGGTGCCGGAGGATGTCTCAGTGATCGGTTTTGATGGCATCACGATGTCCCGCTACTGCGTGCCGGTGATGACCACCATCGTCCAGCCCAGTGAACAGATCGCACTGCAGAGCATCGAGCTGCTGGTGCGGCAGATCGAACACGGAGCCCCGGCCCAGACCGTCACGCTCCAGCCGGAATTGCAGCAGGGCGAAAGCGTTTGCCCCTGCCGCCGGAACGATTCAGTCTAACTTCCGTCCTCATGCTGTGGACGGTGGCAGATATTAACCAAAAGAAGAAGGAGTACTACTATGAAAAAGATGATCTCTCGTCGTAATTTCCTGAAAGTGGCCGGTGCATCCGCCGCTGCTCTGGGTCTGGCTGCCTGTGGCGGTTCTTCCAGCTCCACCGCTTCCTCCACTGCCAGCTCTGCTGCCGGTTCTTCGACCGCTGCAAAGGCTGACGGCAAGGTCTACTACCTGAACTTCAAGCCGGAGCAGGATCAGGATTGGCAGGATCTGGCCGCTGAGTACACCAAGGAGACCGGCGTGCCTGTGACCGTTGTCACCGCCGCTTCCGGCCAGTATGAGACCACTCTGATGAGCGAGATGGAAAAGAGCGAGGCTCCCACCCTGTTCCAGGTCAACGGCCCTGTGGGTCTGGCCAACTGGAAGGATTACTGCTACGACCTGTCCGGCAGCAAGCTGTATGGCGAGCTGACCAGCGACTCCTTCGCCCTGAAGGACGGCGACGCTGTCACCAGCATTGCATACGTCATTGAGACCTACGGCATCATCTACAACAAGGAGCTGCTGAGCGCCGCTGGTTACACCCAGGACGATATCAAGGGCTTTGACGATCTGAAGAAGGTTGCCGATGATATCCAGGCACGCAAGGCCGAGCTGGGCGTGGACGGTGCTTTCACCTCCGCTGGCATGGACGGTTCTTCTGACTGGCGCTTCAAGACCCATCTGGCAAACCTGCCCATCTACTACGAGTACAAGGCAGACGGCATCGGCTCCACCGACGCCATCAAGGGCACCTATCTGGACAACTACAAGCAGATTTGGGATCTGTACATCACCGATTCCACCTGCGATCCTACCCTGCTGGCTTCCAAGACCGGCAACGACGCTGTGGCCGAGTTCGTGGGCAAGAAGGCTGTCTTCTATCAGAACGGCACCTGGGCTTACAATGACGTGAAGGATCTGGGCGACGACAACCTGGGTATGCTGCCCATCTACATCGGCGTGGATGGCGAGGAGAATCAGGGTCTGTGCACCGGTTCCGAGAACTTCTGGTGCGTGAACAACGCTTCTTCTGATGCCGACATTCAGGCTACTCTGGACTTCCTGTACTGGTGCGTCACCTCTGAGGCCGGCACCAGCGCGATGGCTGACAAGATGGGCTTCGTCATCCCCTTCAAGAAGGCTAAGGACTCCACCAACCCCCTGATCGCCATTGCAAACGACTACGTTGCAGCTGGCAAGACCAGTGTTGACTGGTGCTTCTCCACCATGCCTTCCGAGGAGTGGAAGAACGGCGTTGGTTCCGCTCTGACCGCTTACGCAGCAGGCACCGGCGACTGGAACGGCGTTGTCACTGCCTTCGTCGATGGCTGGGCTAAGGAGTACAAGCTGGCAAACGGCTAAGCATTCTCGGTTTTCTCTTTCCCCTTTTATTTGTGTAAACCGTAATGGGAGGCGGGCGAGCTGTTCGCCCGCCTCCTTTTGTTTTGGAGGTATATCATGCAAAAGGCCATCAGCAAATATTGGCCGGTGTTCGTGCTTCCTACGCTGATTGCGTTCATCATCGGCTTTATCTGGCCCTTTATCTGGGGCATCTTCCTTTCCTTCCAGCGCTTCACCACCGTGAGCAAGACCACCTTTGTGGGCATCCAGAACTATATTTCCGTGTTCCAGGATTCCACCTTCCTGCATGCGTTCGGCTTTACGGCAGCGTTTACCGTGATCTCCACTGTGCTTATCAATGTCTGTGCCTTTGCCATTGCGATCGTGCTGACCCGCGGCATCAAGGGCACCAACATCTTCCGTACCGTCTACTTTATGCCCAACCTGATCGGCGGCATCCTGCTGGGCTACATCTGGCAGATCCTGCTCAACGGCGTGCTGGCAAACCTGCAAAAGCCCCTGCTGGCACTGGATGCCAAGGCCGGTTTCGTCGGTCTGGTCATTCTGATGTGCTGGCAGCAGATCGGTTATATGATGATCATCTACGTGGCCGGTCTGCAGAGCGTGCCCGGTGACCTGATCGAGGCTGCCAAGATCGACGGTGCTTCTGACCGTGAGATCCTGTTCAAGATCAAGCTGCCCATGGTCATGCCCAGCATCACCATCTGCACCTTCCTGACCCTGACCAACAGCTTTAAGCTGTTCGACCAGAACGTTGCCTTGACGGCCGGCGAGCCTGCCAACGCCAGTGAAATGCTGGCCCTGAACATCTACAACACCTTCTATGGCCGCTCCGGTGCTCAGTGGAAGGGCATCGGCCAGGCAAAGGCTGTGGTATTCTTCCTGATCGTTGTGGTCATCTCTCTGGCGCAGCTCCACTTCACCCGTTCTAAGGAGGTCCAGCAGTAATGATTAAACAGAAAAAGTTGTGGGATAACACTCTCACCGTCATCATGGCCCTGCTTTGCCTGCTGTGGATCTACCCCATTGTCCTGATCCTGCTGAACAGCCTGAAAAAAGAGGGCACCTTTACCACCTCTACCGTGTTCCAGCTGCCCACCAGTGAGACCTTTGCTGGCCTTTCCAACTACGTCTACGGCGTGATCAAAATGGGCTTCCTTTCCAGTCTGGGCTACAGCCTCGTCATTACTGTTTCCAGCGTGGCCCTCATCCTGCTGTGCTGCTCCATGACAGGCTGGTACCTGACCCGCGTGAACAACAAGCTCAGCAAGTTTATGAACCTGCTCATCGTGTTCTCGATGGTCGTGCCCTTCCAGATGGTCATGTTCACTCTGTCCAAGACCGCAGATACCCTCAAGCTGAACACCCCCTGGAACATCTGCATCATCTATCTGGGCTTTGGTGCCGGTCTGGCTGTGTTCATGTTCACCGGCTTTATGAAGAGCGTTCCCATGGAGATCGAGGAGGCCGCCATGATCGATGGCTGCAACCCCATCCAGATCTTCTTCAAGATCGTGTTCCCCATCCTGAAGCCTACCATGATCTCCACCGCCATTCTGGAAACCATGTGGGTCTGGAATGACTACCTGCTGCCCACTCTGGTGCTGGATATCAAGAAGTACCGCACCATTCCCATGGCGATCCAGTATTTCCGCGGCGGCTATGGCCGTGTGGAACTGGCTCCCATGATGGCCTGCATCATCATCGCCATCATCCCCATCATCATCCTGTACATGACCTGCCAGAAATACATCATTGAGGGTGTTGTTGCAGGCGCTGTCAAGGGTTAAGGAGGAGTTCACCATGCGAGCATGCGGCATTCTGATGCCCGTTTTTAGTCTGCCGGGGCCTTTTGGCATCGGCACGCTGGGGGAAGAAGCCTTTTCGTTCGTGGATTTTCTGGCCCGTGCAAAGCAGACCTATTGGCAGATCCTGCCCATTGGCCCCACCGGCTACGGTGACAGCCCCTACCAGAGCTTTTCCGCCTTTGCTGGGAACCCCTACTTTATCGATTTCCGTGTCCTGCACGAGCAGGGCTATCTGACCGCTGATGAGATTCCCGCTGAGGTTCCGGCTGGACCGGTGGACTACGGCGTGCTCTACCAGCAGCGCCCGGTGGTGCTGCAAAAGGCCGCCGACCGCCTGCTGGCAGCGGCCAGCGTGGAGTACAAAGACTTCTGCACGGCACAGAGCTTCTGGCTGGACGATTACGCCCTGTTCATGGCCGTCAAGGCCGAACAGGGACAGGCAGGCCTGTGTGACTGGCCGGATGACCTGCGCACCCGCCAGCCCGCTGCCGTAGCCGCTGCCAGGGAGCGTCTGGCCGGGCAGGTGGATTATTTCAAGGCGGTGCAGTTCTTCTTCTACACCCAGTGGAACGCCCTGAAAGCCTATGCCAACGGCAAGGGAATCCAGCTGGTGGGAGATATCCCCATCTACGTCAGCCCAGATTCCAGCGATCTGTGGACACGGCCGGAGCTCTTCCAGACCGACGGCCAGACCCACCTGACGCAGGTGGCAGGCTGTCCCCCGGATGCCTTTGCGGCAGACGGTCAGCTCTGGGGCAACCCGCTCTACGACTGGCCCCGCCACAAGGCCGAGGATTTTGCCTGGTGGAAGCGCCGGATGCAGCACGCTACTTCCATTTATGATGTCGTGCGCATCGACCACTTCCGTGGTTTTGAGAGCTACTATGCCATCCCTGCCGGAAACAAGACGGCGGCAGGCGGCCACTGGGAAAAGGGGCCGGATCGCGCCTTCATCGATGCCATCCACGAGACCCTGGGTCAGGGCGGCATCATTGCAGAGGATCTGGGATACCTGACCCCCGAGGTCAAGACCATGCTGGCTGCCAGCGGCTATCCGGGCATGAAGATCATGCAGTTTGCCTTTGACAGCCGGGAACCGGGCAACTATCTTCCCTACACCTACACCCCCAACAGCGTGGTCTACACCGGCACCCATGACAATGTGACCACCGAGGGCTGGCGGCAGTCTGCCAGCCCCGAGGATGTCCACTATGCCTGCCGTTACCTGCGCTGCCTGCCCGAGGATCTGACAGAGGCCATGATCTGCGCCTGCCTTGCCAGTGTTTCGGATATGGCCATCATCCCCATGGCCGACTGGCTGCATCTGGGCGCGGAGGCCCGCATCAACACCCCCAGCACCCAGGGAGCCAACTGGCAGTGGCGGCTGGATACCCCGCTTACCAGTCTGCTGGCCGAGCATATTGCCGATCTGACAGCACTGTATGACCGGGCTCCGGCTGCGGCAGACCGCTAAAACATTCCTTCTTCTTTTCTCCCCATACAAAGACGGCAGGCCCTGGCCCCTCCTTTCCGGAGGAACTGGTGCCCGCCGTCTCTTTTTGCATTATTTTTCAATTTTCACACAACATTTTTTCGCCGCATCCCGCACAGGACGTTCCACATATTTCCGCGCAGAGCCGTTTCTTTTTTACAAAGCAGCCACAGTATCTTCACAATTCTTTCGCATTTTGGGTTTCATCGCTCTCTTGTTGTTTTTGGGCAATTATGCTATAATCCAATTAGCTTCACGTCCGCCTTTGCGCGGATTTTACGAACGAAAGGAGTTTTCCACCATGGAATTTACCTATCAGAGCACGATGCAGCTGCCCGCATCCTATGCTGTTCTCTCCGAAGATGAAATGGTCTACACCGTTGGCGGCGCTTTTGAGCTGAATATCAACGCGCAGGATGTCCTGAATTTCACCGTCAATGTCGGTGTCAACCTGGTCCGTATGCTAGGTCAGGCTGCCATCAGCAACACCATTGCCGGTATCATTGACATGCGGAACGATGGTCTGACCACGATGGGTGCCATTGAGCATTATTGGGGCCGCCAGACTCCCGTGGGCAAGACCATGACTGTGGTTGCTGCCGGTTTTGCAGGCGTTTATGTCTACTACTGGGCTAGGTCTGCCATTGAGAGCTTCCTGTCCATCTACAACGATATGCGGAATATCTACAACGAGAGCGAAGCCAAAAATCAGGCACAGGCCGCAGGTACGGCAGCTCTGGCCGCCTGAGTAAATCTTTGAAAGGAGCCTTTTATGGAAAACTTGCGTATGCCTGCATCTTATGCAACGCTTCCGGAAGAAGAGCTGCCGGAGATCTTTGGCGGCGGAGAACTGGGAGATGCATTGGACAGCTTTACGGATAACCTCCACCTGGATGATTTCTTCTTTCAGGGGGGGATTCTCTCCATCTCCATCTCGTTTGTGCCTCTGCTCCTGTTCAATGTTGTTGCTTCCGGCTACCGGTTTGTAGAGAACATTTACAAGAACCTGTCCAACTGGTTCGGTTATCACGATGATACCTTCTCTGCCGTTTCTAATTTCACGGATGAAATGCGCCAGAAACAGCAGCAGCGTGGTATCTGAGCCGTTTTCCCTGTAACATGAAAGAGCTTCACGATTCCGGCTTCTGCCGGAGTGTGAAGCTCTTTTTGTTTGGCTGCATCCAGATGTTCAAATGACCCGCAGAGCCCCCTGCTCCCGCAGACGGAGCAGATAGCAGCTGCCCGCACCGAACACCTTTTCTATCGCGTCGGGATACTTTGCCGTCAGCATACCGGGTACAAACGCCTGAATGGTCCCTGCAAAGCCGCCGCCCTGCATCCGCCAGGCTCCCCCCTGCCCCTCCAGCAGCGTCTGGCTGAGGGCAAGCGCCACCGAGAGCCCCTGATGCCGTACGTCTGTGGAGCAGTAAACGTTCTGGCACAGGGCAAAAGAGGCGTGTCCACTTTCCAGAATCAGCTGCAGGAAAGCGTTGAAATCCCCGCTGACCAGGGCATTCCGCTGGGCCAATGCGCGGGCATTCTCCTCAAAATAGTGGACTGCACGCAGAACAGCACGATCCCCGCAAGCCCTGCGCAGGCGTGGCAGAGCCGTCCAGAACTCCTGCTCCTTGACCTGCCCCAACACCTTACCGCCCAGACAGGCCGCCACCGATTCCATTTCGTGCCGGATGGCCGCAAACTCACCGGTCAGCTCACTGTGGCTGTCCCGGGTATCGGTCACGCAAAGGGTCATGTCCGCCGGGAGCAGCCCTGCGGTGTGGATCTTTTCTATCCGGGGCTTCTTTGGATCGGCAAAATCCGCAAAGATGACCCCGCCCACGGCACTGGTCAGCTGATCCAACAGGCCGCTTGGTTTTCCGAAATATGTATTTTCCGCATACTGGCAGATCTTCGCCAGCTCCGGTGCTGTCAGCCTGCAGCCATATTCCCCGTTCAGGATGGCCGCCATTCCCATCTCGAAGGCCGCCGAGCTGGAAAGCCCGCTGCCCCGGAGCACGTCGCTGGCGGTATAGGCATCGAAGCCACCCACCGTCTTTCCCTGTGCCCGGAAACCTTCCGCAATGCCCCGGATCAGGCTGGCCGAATGGGTGCTCTCTCCCTGCTGAGGCTCGGCCTCGCTCAGATCAATGACATCCAGCTTGTTGAAGCCCCGGGATTTGACCCGGATAAAACCGTCGTCACTGGGGGATGCCACTGCGACCAGATCCAGCGTCACCGCTGCCGCAAGACCATACCCGTGCTGATGATCGGTGTGGTTGCCGCCCAGCTCCGCCCGGCCCGGAGCCGAGTAGACATGCACCTGCCGCCCGGGGCCATAGTAAAGCTCAAACTGTTCCAGCGCGGCGGCATACCGCTGCCGCTGGCGGGCCAGCACCGCCGGTTCTGTGCCATAGAGCGTGCAGAGCGCTTCGTCCCACTGCCCCGCAAGGATCTCCCGTCTGAGTTGTGCACTGGTCGCCATGGCCGTTCCTCCTCCACAAACGTTCTCTCCGCAAAGTCCGTGCATGAAGGCTCCATGCACTTGGGTTAGCCTTATTGTACTTCATTCCGCCCTCTTTTGCAATTTGAATCCGCAAAAAATCCAATTTCGGCGCGAAAGCCAAAGTTTCGGATGTACTTTTGTTGAATTTGCAGACACAGTTATGATATACTGGGATCAAGAATGCGGTCAACTGGAGGAAACGATCATGGCAGATGTCTACAAGCAGTCCTTCAAGCAGAATTACACCAATAATATTGAATTATCCATCTTCAACTGTGGTCTGGAGCGCTGTGCCCCGGGCCAGACCTGGGGCCCCGGTATCCGGGATCACTACCTGATCCATCTGGTGGTCTCGGGCAAGGGCACTTTTGAAGTGGGCGGCAAGACCTTTGAGGTCGTGCCGGGGGATCTGTTCTTTGCCCGGCCCAGTCAGCTCATCCGCTACTCTGCCGACGAGCAGCAGCCCTGGGAGTACAGTTGGGTCGGCTTCAACGGTGCCTGCGCTCACAAACTGGCGGCACAGCTGCCCTTTACCGACACTGCTCCTGTGCACCACACGCAGGACCCGGAGGGAATGCGGGCAGCTCTGACCAACATCTATTCTTCCCGTGGGTTAGAGCCTCAGGATGAGGCTGCCATGGTGGGGTACCTCTACCTGTTCATCTCTGCCCTGATGAAGGAGACCAGCGAGACGCGTCCCCACAACTCCTCCTCCTCCAATCAATATGTGCTGAATGCCATCAAATACATCCAGTTCAACTATTCGCACGACATCTCCATTGATGATGTCGCTAAGAGCGTGGGCGTTTCCCGCAGTCATCTGTACCGGGTGTTTATGCTCAATGTGGGCAAGAGCCCCATCGATTATCTGACCGAATACCGCATCAACGAAGCCTGCAAGCTACTGCGGGCCGGCAACCTTTCCATTGCAGAGGTTGCCATCTCGGTGGGCTTCTTTGACCAGTTCTATTTTTCCCGGGTCTTCAAGCGGGCCAAGGGGATGCCGCCCAGCAAATACATTGCCGCCCAGAGCGAAAATGCAGATGCCCCCGCTTCGGAAGAAGCCTGACCCAATCCCATTCCAAAGGAGAATTTCCATGCCCTTACAAAAAAATCAGGTGCTGACCCTGACCATTGAGCGCCTGTCCAACGATGGCAGCGGCGTTGCTCACAGTCCGGACGGCGAAGCTGTGTTCATACCCGGCACTGCCCCCGGTGACGTTGCCGCCATCCGCATCGTTAAAGATTGCGGCCGCTACGCTTTCGGTATTCTGGATGCCATTCAGACTCCCTCGCCTGACCGTATCCCGGTAGATTGTGCAGTGGCCGGCCCCTGCGGTGGCTGCAGCCTGCGGCATCTGGATTATGCCGCTGAACTGCGCGCCAAGGGCGAAAGCGTTACCGATGCTTTCCGCCGCATTGGCGGGCTGGATGTACCCGTGCTGCCGCCCCTCCCCTCCCCCGAGATCGACCGCTACCGCAATAAGGTTCAATTCCCGGTGGGCCGTGATAAGAACGGCAAGCCCTGCATCGGTTTCTACGCCGGGCGCACCCACCGCATTGTACCCTGCCCCGACTGCAAGCTGCAGCCGGATGTGCTGAACGAGATCGGCAATACCCTCTGCGATTTCTTTGCCGCCCACAACATCCAGCCCTACGATGAGCAGACGAGCAAGGGGCTGGTGCGTCATGTGTTTCTGCGCCGGGGTGTCCACAGCGGACAGATCATGGTCTGTCTGGTCTGCACCCGAGCAAAGCTGCCCAACGCAGAGGAGCTTTGCCGCGCACTGACTTCGCAGTTTTCCGATATCGCCACCATCCTGATCAATGTCAATGCCAGAAACACCAATGTGATCCTGGGCAGCGAGACCCACACCCTGTACGGCCCCGGGTTCATTGAGGACACCCTCTGCGGCGTTCCGGTGCAGCTGGGCCCCTTGTCGTTCTATCAAGTCAACACTCTGGCCGCTGAGCAGCTCTATGGCATTGCTGCAGAATATGCTCAGTTGACCCCGGATGACCTGCTGCTGGATCTCTACTGCGGCATGGGCACCATTGGCCTGTCCATGGCAGACCATTGCCGGGAGCTCATCGGCGTGGAGATTGTGCCTGAGGCCATCGAAAGCGCCAAGGCCAATGCTGCCCGCATGGCTGATGCCATAGCCGCAAAGAGCCGTTTCTTCTGCGCCGATGCTGGTAAGGCGGCCTCTCAGCTTGCCACCGAGGGCCTGCACCCAGATGTTGTGATGCTCGACCCGCCTCGCAAAGGCTGTGACGAAGCCACCCTTTCCGCTGTCGTCACCATGTCCCCCCGCCGGGTGGTCTATGTCAGCTGCAACCCCTCCACTGCCGCCCGGGATGCCAAATGGCTGGAAGAGCATGGGTATCGGGCCGAAAAGGTGCAGCCGGTGGACCTTTTCCCGAGGACGAGGCATTGCGAGTGTATCACGGCATTAACCCGCATGAAACCTTGATTTCTAGCACTTTCAAGGTTTGAAGAGCAGTAATTTTCCACCTTTGAACCGGCTCCAGATCTGCCAGAATATTCTTCACCGTCTCATAGAACTACAAACAAGAAAACCGCCCTGCCGTATCGCTACGACAGAGCGGTTTTCTGCTGTATGGACTCGAAGGGAGTCGAACCCTCGACCTTTCGGATGCGAACCGAACGCTCATCCCAACTGAGCTACGAGCCCTCAACTGTCCTCTGACCACTAGAGCCAGAGGACATCGTTCATTTTGACTTTATTATTTTACTGCTTCTGGAATCATTTGTCAAGAGTTTCTACCTTCCGGCGAAGCAGACTCATGGGGGGCAGCTCCGGGGTGGGGATGGTGTACTTTTCCATGGCGTGGGGGGTGGATTCCACGCTCTCCCCTGCCTCGTTTTTGATCCACTCCGGGTGCAGCGGGATGCTGCGGCCATCCGGGCAGAGCACCTCCAGCGTGTCCCCAAGGCTCCATTTGCCGCGCTGCTGGCAGGAGGCAACACCATTCTCCCAGCTTTCCACAGTGCCCACAAACTCCCACTCACGGATATAAGTAGCGCTGTCGGTTGCCTGACGAGCCTGCTCGCGGCCAAAGTAGAAGCCCGGGGAGTAGTGCCGGTGGCTGGTACGGGTCAGCTCGGCAAGAACGTCATCGCTCAGCTCAAAGTTATCGTTGAGCGGGTCGGCCAGATACTGATCCAGAGCCTTGCGGTAGGCGGCGATGACGCTGGCGACATAGTAGAACGTCTTGGCGCGGCCCTCGATCTTCAGGCTGTCCACACCTGCCTTGCAGATGAGGTCGATGAAGGGAGCGGTGCACAGATCGTTTGCATTGAGGATATAGCTGCCGTTCTCATTTTCGCCGATCTCATACAGCTGGCCCGGGCGGGTCTCCTCGCTCAGGTAATACTTCCAGCGGCAGGGCTGAGCGCACTGGCCCCGGTTAGCATCCCGGCCTGCCATGTAATTGGAGAGCAGGCACCGGCCCGAAATGCTCATGCACATGGCTCCGTGGACAAACGCCTCGATTTCCAGCTCCGGCGGGGTCTTATCGCGCAGAGTGGCGATATCCTGCAGGCTCATCTCACGAGCAAGCACCACACGCTTTGCACCCATGTTGTAAGCGGCACGCGCAGCGGCCCAGTTGGTGATGCCGGTCTGGGTGGACATGTGGACATCGATCTCCGGGGCGAACTGCTTACAGGCTTCCAGCACGCCCAGATCGGCCACGATAAAGGCATCCACACCGGCGGCAGCAGCAGCCTTGATGGCTTCGGGCAGGCGGTCGGCTTCCTCATTGGTGGGCAGCGTGTTCATGGTCAGATAGACCTTGCGGCCGCGGGCATGGGCATAAATCACACCCTCGGCCAGCTGCTCCGGCGTAAAATTGGCAGGAGCCGACCGCATACCGAACTCCGGCAGGCCGCAATAAACAGCGTCTGCTCCATAGTTGATGGCATAACGCAGGCGCTCCAAGTCGCCTGCCGGGGCCAGCAGTTCCGGGATCTGTAACATAAAATCGTCCTCTCTTTTTAGCACCCTCTCTGTCATCGCTGACGCGATACCGCCTCACCGGATCGGTTTCTGCAAACCTAACTCCGGAGCCGCAGTTGGCTCGCCCCTTGGGAGAGCTGTCAGCGAAGCCGACTGAGAGAGACTTACTTCTTCAAACTCTGATTGACTTCAGCCGCTTTCCGGCAGTTGGCCTGATGTTCAGCATAGGTCTTGGCGTAATAGTAGTGACCGGAAAGATCCGTAACAAAGAAATAGCAGTCCCTGACTTCCTCATCACACTGAGGTGCCAGAGAAGCCTGGATCGCGGCAAGGCCCGGGTTCGAGATGGGCCCGGCGGGCAGGCCCTCACAGGTGTAGGTATCGTAGGCATTCCGGATGTTCTCGGGGATCTTCTCCCAGCCGCCATAATACGGAGCCACCCAGTTCCAGAGGTAGTTGTTGTCCTCATCGCTCTGGACATAGCTGGAGGTGTTGCTCTGGAGCTTGGGGTAAGGCGAACCCTCGGCCAGACGGTTGCGGAACACCTGCGCCACATTGGAATCCTGATCGTTGCCCGCTTCCTCTTGCACAAAAGAGGCCAGTGTAATGACCTCGGGCAGGGTCAGCTCCTGCTTTTCCAGTTCCTTGTACATCTCGTCCGTAAACTGCTTATCGAAGTGTGCATAGAACGTTGCGACGTAATGATGCACGGTATCGTCCGTCAAAAACTCATAGGTGTCCGGAAAGAGGTAGCCCTCACACTTCATAAAGCGGTCGGGGGCATCGTCCGGGACATACTGCCAGAAGGTGTACTCACTGAAATCTCCGGTGTTGGCTTCTTCCAAAAACTCCTCGGCAGTACACAGACCGGCTTCCTCCATTTTCCGGGCAATGGCAATGGCAGTGGTTCCCTCCGGGAAGGTCAGACGCACCGAATCCGCCTTGGCATACGCAGACAGCTCTGCGATCAGGCCATCGTAGGAATATCCGCCGGTTTGCAGCGTAAAATCACCGTACTGCAGTTTTCCGGCGGCACCCTTGTGCCCCACATACCAGCGGAACAGATAGGCCGAACGGATCACTCCAGCCTCCTTCAGCTCCTTTGCGATGGCAGCAACGCCGCTGCCCTGGGGGATGCTGACGGTCACCTCTGCACCGGGCTTTCCTCCATTGCCGTTGATCTCGTTATACGCAAACACGCCTGCCGCACCGACTGTCAGTACCAGCAGCAACAGCACGGCCAACAGGATTTTCAGCGCACTGCCTTTTTTCTTTTTCTGGTGTTTCTCTGCCATATCCACGTTCCTTTCAATCCATCATCAGGCGCATGTAGCTCTCCGAAACATCAAAAGGTTCTCCTTCAAAGCGGATGAGGCCATACTCCTGCCGGGTTCCCTCGCCCAGGAACAGATTCTGGGCAGCCCCCACCGTGATGACAGCCTTTTCCACAATGACCTCTTTCTCCCGGGCGGCTTCCATCAGCACCTCGGCAGCACGGTCATTTTCCGCCATCATCTCCACAAAGTAAAGGGTATCCTCCCTGCGGAAATAGATGCCGTAGCCCTGCTCACTGGATACGATGGTCGCACCACGGGAATACAGGTCCCGCAGAACTTCCCCCATCTGCTCCGGCGGCAGCTGAACGGTGTCGGGCCAGTATTTTGCCCGCAGCTCGCAGAGTTTTTTTGCCGTCACGGAATCGAATTCCGCCTGGCTCCACAGGTTGCGCTCCACCTCCCGGGGCAGGCAGCGCAGGGCAAAGGCTTTTTGGAAGCCTTTATCCTGCAGCAGCGTTGATTGTTCCGGGCTGGCGGGCACTGCCACCACAAAGCCTGCGCCCCGCAGTTTCTGCTGGGCGCACAGGGTATCCACCAGGCCCGCAAGGAGCAGGCTGCCCTGCCCGCACAGACCGAACAGATAGCTGCCCGGGCGGCCCTGCAGGGTCACCGGCACAGCCAGTGCCACAGCCTCAATGTGGTCGTTTTCCTCCGCGACGTAGACATTCTGCACCCCGGCAAAGCGCTCCACAGCGCCACGGACAAACTCCTCCGTGTCGCCGCGCTGGGCCTGCCACAGGGCCAGCACCTCCGCCCAATCGGACGGCTGCATCAAACGGTACATGATATAGGATGCCTCCTTTTGTTTCAAATAACAGCGAGAGCAAGCGTTCTGACCTCTCCCTGAATATCCTCAATGCTCCGCATCTTCTCCCCTGCCGTGCAGTGGACGGTATCCCAGCCGAGGTGAGCGGCACAGTATTCTGCCGCCCGGCGGCTGCGGGCCAGATATTCGGTGTCCTTTTCATGGACATCCTTCTTGGTCTCGTCGCCATGGTAGCGGGCAGTCATCAGCCGCTGGCTCACCGCCGGGTCAACCTGCAGATAGATCACCTTATCCGGTGCAGGCAGGCCCAGCAAGTGGTATTCATAGTCAAAGAGCCACTGCAGGAATGTGTCCCACTGCTCCGGCGGGAGCTTCGAGCACTGATGCACGGCATTGGAGGTGGTGTAGCGGTCAGCGATCAGGATGCCACCTTCCTCGTAGAACTTGCCCCAATCCGACTTATACCCCGCATAGCGGTCCACCGCATAAAAGCTGGATGCCGCGTAGGCGTTGACATCGTCAGGCTTGTCGCCAAACTGCCCGGCCAGATACATCTTGACCAGCGCACTGGAATCACTGTCATAATCCGGGAAGGTGATCTCTCTTACCAGATGATTCGTCACCGTCAGGTGCTTTGCCAGCAGCTTGGCCTGCGTGCCCTTGCCGCTGCCGTCCAGCCCTTCCAGAACGATCAGCTTGCCTTTGCTCATACACCTGCCTCCTGCTTGATGGCCTCATACTTTGCGCGGACTTCGGCAGTTCTGCCGCAGCACATCTTGCCCTCAGGGCAGGGGCCGCTGACACAGGCCGGGCCGGCCTTAGCAAAGATATGGGGTGCCACCGGGTAGACCAGCCGGAACATCTCCTCAGCCAGCTGACGGATCTCCCACTGAGCGCGGGAGCAGCAGCGCAGATGGAAGAAATTCTGCAGACTGCGGGCGTTCATGGTCACGACCATCTTCGTCTCGCAGGCGTTGGGCAGCACAAAACGGGCATCCTCGTTGGCCTGTTTGGAGGCCTTGGCGCGGGCCTGCTTTTCGGGCATCCCCTCCGCCATCAGGCGGGCAGTGTGGCCGTCCTCCAGCTTTTTTGCAAGGTCCAGGTAGCGCTTCGCATCCTCATCCATGCTCTCAAGAAAGGCTGCCTTTGCCTCAGGGATGGCCTCGATCTCCGGCGGGATGACATAATGGAAGTCGTCCAGCCGGACATACCGCTGGCTCTGGACACTGAAGGATGCGATGCGGTGCCGGGTGATCTGGGCCAGCAGGGTGCGGCTCACACCCTCAATGCCAAAGGTGAAGCTGGCATGTTCAATGGGGCTGGCATGGCCCAGGTCGCTGAGCATGGTCAGGAACTTGGCCGTTTTCTCCTCGGTCAGGCCGTCCAGCAGGTCAGTGATATGGGCATCGGAGTAGCAGAGCTTGGCCGCTGCCGCCACCACCTTTTCCGGTTCCGGGGTATGTGCGATCAATCGAACGGTCATCATAGTTTTCTCATTCCTCCGTGATTTTCGTCAGCGGCGCAAAATTTGCCATGGTTTTCTTCACGCCGACCTTTTCAAAGTTGATCTCCACGATCTGGTCTCCTGCAGCGGCCTTGACCGCCAGCACCTTGCCCCGGCCAAAGACCTTGTGCTCCACAATGTCGCCCACCTCGTAATGCTTTGGGCCGGTGGATGCCGGGCGGGAAGCTGCCGGGCTCCCCGGAAAGCTCACGGGTTTGGACGCTGCCTTGGAGGCCGCGGGGCGGCCATAGCCCGCGCCAAAACCGGAGGAGCCGGACGCGCGCGGGGCGCTGCTTCCGCTGCCAAACCCGGAAGCACTGCTGCCACGGCCTGCATAACCGGAGCCGAAACCGCCGCGCTCAGAGGCATTGTATTCCCGGTTGAGGTAGCTGCCGCCGGTGCGGCCGCCGAAGCCGCTGGAATTGCGGCCCCAGCCGGACGCGCCGGAGTAGCCCGAGGCCCCGCCGGGGACGGTATCACTGTAACCGGAACCCCAGCCCATGGAAGAACGGCGTTCCAGCGCCGGGCTGCGGGTCTCTTCTATATACTCAGGCTCGATCTCGCGCAGGAAGCGGCTGGGCTCGTTGCGCTGGGTGCGGCCGTAGAGCATCCGGGAGACACTGTTGGAGATATACAGCTCCTTCTTGGCGCGGGTGATGCCGACATAGGCCAGACGGCGCTCTTCCTCCAGATCTGCCTCGGAGTATTTGCTCATCTCGCTGGGGAACACCCCCTCCTCCATGCCAATGAGGAACACATAGGGAAATTCCAGACCCTTTGCAGAATGGATGGTCATCAGGACCACCTGATCAGCGCTCTCGTTGTAGCTGTCAATGTCGCTGATGAGGGCGATATCCTCCAGATAACCTTCCAGTGAGGCCTCCTCGCCGTGCTGGTCGCAGTAGTTTTTGACGTTGTTGACCAGCTGGCCCAGGTTCTGCAGGCGGTCTGCCGCATCCTCGTGGCCCTTGGCCGCATCGGCTTCCAGCATGGCCTTGTAGCCGGTCACCTCAATGACATCCTGGGCAAATTCGTCCAGTGTCCTGGTTTCCAGCGATTCCTGCAGTTTTTCGTAGATCTGCCAGAATTTCAGCAGCGGCATAATGGCGCGGCTGAGTTTGGCGTATGCATCCGCGTGGGAGATGACTTCCAGCATACTGATCCCCTGCTGGGCGGCAAGGTCAGCGATCACATCAACAGTGGTATTGCCGATCTTCCGGGCAGGCTCGTTGATGATGCGGCGCAGGCGCACATCATCCCGGGCGTTCGCCACGATGGACATATAGGAGTGGATGTCCTTGACCTCTTTGCGGTCATTGAAGCGCTGGCCGCCCACGATCTTATGGGGAATGCCCGCGCGGGTAAAGTAGCTTTCGATGGGGGCCGACTGGGCATTCATGCGATAGAGCACCGCATGGTCCGCCAGATGCCCGCCCTCTTTCAGGTGCTCACCGATGACATCTGCAATGTGCATGGCTTCGTCCTGCTCATTCTCGGCAGTGTAGACCTGCACCTTGTCGCCCTCGTCGTTCCGGGTCCACAGGGTCTTGCCCTTGCGCTCGGTGTTGTGCTGGATGACGCAGTTGGCAGCATTCAGGATATTGGAGGTGGAGCGGTAATTCTGCTCCAGACGGATGGTCTTGGTGCCGGGGAAGATGCGCTCAAAGTTCAGAATGTTCTCAATGGTAGCACCGCGGAAACGGTAGATGCTCTGGTCATCGTCACCGACAACGCAGATGTTCTTTTCCGGGCCGGTGAGCAGGCTGACCAGCCGGAACTGGGCCACACTGGTATCCTGATACTCGTCCACCAGCAGGTAGCGGTACTTGTTCTGGTAGAACTCCCGCACATCCTCGTGCTCCGCCAGCAGCTGCACGGTCTGGTAGATCAGGTCGTCGAAGTCGAAGGCTCCTGCCTCCCTGAGCTTTTTTTCGTAGGCGGCGTAGACTTTGGCGGCAATGGCTCCCTTGGTGTCCCGGGCCGGGGTGCGCAACGCCTCCTCCGGGCTGACCAGCTGATCCTTCCAGCGGCTCATCTGGTTGATGGCGCTCTTAATCGGGAAGAACTTATCGTCGATGCTCAGTTCCTTATAGACCGCCTTCATCACGCGCTGGGAGTCATCGGTATCATAGATGGTAAAGCTGCGGGGGTAGCCGATGGATTCTGCCCAGCGGCGCAGGATGCGCACACAGGCCGAGTGGAAGGTGGAGGCAAACACCTCGTCCCCCTCTTCGCCGCCCAGCATATTGCGCAGGCGCTCTTTCAGCTCCCCTGCCGCCTTGTTGGTAAAGGTGATGGCCATCACGTTCCAACTGCGAACAGCGTTCTGCCGCAGCATCCCGTCCAGCCAGGCGGGCGCATCGGTGCCGGTCATAATTGCCGTTTTCAGGGCCTTGACATCATCCTCCGTCACCTCACGGGGGGTCCAGTCAGAGCCATGGGCTGAGCCAAACCGGATCAGGTTTGCGATACGGTTGACCAGAACAGTGGTCTTGCCGCTGCCTGCACCGGCCAGAATGAGCAGTGGGCCGTCGGTGGTAAATACCGCCTGCCGCTGCATATCGTTCAGGCGGCCAAACTGCTTTTCAATATAGGTATCGCGCAGAGCGCAGAATTCCTGTTGGAGACTTGCTGCCATTGTTTCACCTGTTCTTCTATAAAATCACTTACTTAATAAGTATATCACAATTCAAGAGGGTTGTACATAAAAAACCGCCCTTCCTGTACAGCACAGGAGGGGCGGCAGTGTTCAGATAAAACTTAGCCGAAGATGTTGATCAGGATACCGGCAGCAACTGCGGAACCGATAACGCCAGCGACGTTGGGGCCCATGGCGTGCATCAGCAGGAAGTTGGAGGGGTTCTCGCTCTGGCCGACCTTCTGAGAAACACGGGCGGCCATGGGAACAGCGGAAACACCAGCGGAGCCGATCAGGGGGTTGACCTGACCGCCGGTCAGGGCGTACATCACCTTGCCGCACAGAACGCCTGCAGCGGTACCAAAGGAGAAGGCGATCAGACCCAGCACGATGATGAACAGGGTGCGGCTGTTCAGGAAGGTGTTTGCAGAGGTGGTGCAGCCAACAGACAGAGCCAGGAAAATGGTGATGATGTTCATCAGCTCATTGCCGGCAGTCTTCTGGATACGATCCACAACGCCGGACTCCTTCATCAGGTTGCCCAGCATCAGCATACCGACCAGAACGGCTGCATCAGGAACGATCAGAGAAACAATGATGGTGACCATGATGGGGAAGATGATCCTCTCGGTCTTGGACACGGTGCGCAGCTGCTTCATTACGACCGTACGCTCTTTCTTGGTAGTAAGCGCCTTCATAATGGGCGGCTGGATCACGGGCACCAGAGCCATGTAGCTGTACGCCGCAACGGCAATGCTGCCCAGCAGCTCAGGTGCCAGACGGGAGGTAACGAAGATGGCGGTGGGGCCGTCTGCACCACCGATGATGGCGATTGCAGCGGACTGCTTCTGGGTGAAGTCCACAATGCCGGTAGCGGCCAGCAGACGAGCGCCCATATAAGTACCAAAAATACCGAACTGAGCGGCAGCGCCCAGCAGCAGGCTCTTGGGGTTGGAGATCAGGGGGGCAAAGTCGGTCATGGTGCCGATGCCCAGGAAGATCAGCGGGGGGTAAATGCCCAGCTTGACACCCATATAAAGCATATCGGCCAGACCGCCGTTGTTCAGGATCTCGATCCACATCGGGTGCTCGAGACCATCACCAACGAAGTACTGCATGTGGATAACGCCGCTGCCGGGCAGGTTGGCAAGGATCATGCCGAATGCCATGGGCAGCAGGATCAGGGGCTCAAATTCCTTCACGATGGCCAGGTACAGCAGGAAGCAGCCCACGCAGATCATGATCGCGTAGAGGTAGCCGCCCGGCTCACCGAACCGTGCAAAGCCGGAACTCTGGAAAATACCGACCAGAGTATCGATAAACTGTGTCATGTTTTTCCTCCTGTGTTAAAAAGGTGCGGTGGTGTCGTTGACACCAGCCTTGCTCCAGCCATTTGCAGCACGGCGCACGGCCTTCAGGGTGTACTTGCCATTGCCCATGGCATGGATGGCAGCCATAATTGCGGCAACCACATCGCCGGGGATGCCTTCCTCCACCACAGGGGCGGGAGCAGCCTGCTGTACGGGGGCAGCGGGCTTTGCGGCAGCCTTGGGAGCAGCAGGCTCCTTGGCTGCCTTCTTCTTGGCGGCCATACCGTCGAAGATTTTGCCTTCCAGCGTGATGATGAGCATCAGCAGGATGAGGATGGCAAACACCAGCACGATACCGGTAATGGTGATAACCACATCAGAACCCAGATTCATGGTCTTCCTCCTAATAATAATTTACTCCGCACTCCGGAGCAGGCCCCGGCGCGCAAAAAGCGATTTGACAATATTATACAATATTTCCCGACCCGATTCAACAAGTATGAACAAAATTTTGTTGCAACTTTTCCAAATTCTTAACGAGCCGGGCCAGGGCCCCGGTCAACGGCGGCCCATGCGGGGGGTCGCATCCAGGAAGCCGGTCTCCAGCTTGTCGTTCAGGCCCAGGCTCATGGCAGTGCCCAATGCCACGCAGTTCACGGGATCGGGCGAGACGGTCACATCCACCTTGAGCTCCTGGCTCAGGTATTCGGGCAGGCCGTGCAGCTGTGCGCCGCCGCCGGTCAGCACCACACCATTGCGGAAGATATCGCCTGCCAGCTCGGGCGGGGTCTTTTCCAGCACCTGATGGGCGGCAGTGCCGATCTGCTCACTCAGCATCATCACAGGCTCGTAGAGGTCGCTGGTGGAAACATTCACCTTGATGGGAAGGCCGGTCAGCAGGCTGCGGCCCTTCACCTCCATCGTCTCATCAAAATCAGCCTTCTGGGGGCAGCAGGCGACGTTCTTTTTCAGCTGTTCTGCGGTACGCTGGCCGATGGCAATGCTGAACTTGTTGCGGACATGCTTCAGGATCTCGTCATCATAGTGGTTGCCCGCTACGCGGACACTGGTGGCCTTGACCTTGCCACCCAGAGACAGGACAGCGATATCGGTGGTGCCGCCGCCGATATCAATGATCATCCGGCCATCGGGCTGGGTGATGTCGATGCCGGAACCCAGTGCAGCGGCAATGGGCTCATCGATCAGGTAGACCTGACGGGCACCGGCGGCCATCACAGCCTCCACCACGGCATCGCTCTCAATGCCGGTGATGGCAGCGGGCACGCAGACAGCCACCCGGGGCTTGACCATGTGGGAGCTGTACACCTGATTCACAAACCGGCAGATCAGCTCCCGGGTCATGGTGTGGTCGCTGATGACACCGTCCTTCAGCGGGAAAATGGCGGAAATATAGTTGGGGGTGCGGCCTACCATGGCCAGGGCCTTGTCGCCCACCTCCAGCACGGAGTTCTTGCGGGTATCCATTGCCACCACGCTGGGCTGGTTGAGCACGACCCCCTGCCCTGCCTGTGCAATGATAATGGTCGTTGTGCCCAGATCGATGCCGATGTCATTCTGTGCCATAATGAAACGTTCCTTTCTCTGCTCCCCTGTTTTCTATCGTAAATGCCCGTTCGGGCGGGAAATCAAATCAATTTATATTGTAGCATAAGCCAGTAAAAAAGTATAGACCAAACCTCTCCTAGTAGGAGAGGCAAGTCAGCAGCCTGGCTCCCCTATTAGGGGAGCTGGCGCAAAGCGCCTGAGAGGTTATTCTGCCGCCATCTGTTCCGGTGGCAGATTCTCTTTCAGCAATTCGCACAGGCCGCTGTACCGCAGGTTCTGCCGGACATTGGACATCATCCGGTTCACCACATCCCGCCGCCCGGCCACGATGCACAATTTGCGGGCGCGGGTCACGCCGGTGTAGAAGAGGTTGCGGTAGCAGAGCCTTGGCGGCACCTGCGCCACCGGCAGCACCACCGCCGGGAACTCGCTGCCCTGGCTCTTGTGCACCGTGATGGCGTAGGCGATCTCCAGCTCGTTCAGGTTTTCCGCCGGGTAGAGCAGGCGGCGGTCATCCATCCGCACCACCATGGAGCGGTCGCGCATGTTGATGGATTCCACAATGCCGATATCACCGTTATAGGCTCCCACGCCCTGCTCCCCGCCAATGCGGTTCCAGACGATCTCGTAGTTGTTCCGCACCTGCATCACCTTATCGCCCACCCGGAACACCCGGGAGGCGCTCTGGAGCTGGGGTTTGCCCTTCTGCTCCGGGTTGAGCAGGTTCTGCAGCTCCACATTCAGCGCCTGGGTGCCGGTGGGTCCCAGCTTGGTGGGGCAGAGCACCTGAATATCCCGGACAGGGTCAAACCCATAGCTCCGGGGCAGACGGGTGGTAACAAGATCGCACACCAGTTTCTGTGCCGCATCGCCGTCCGATTCCAGAAAGAAGAAATCGTCTGTCTTACCGCCCTTCTGCAGCGGCTCACTGCTGATGATGTGGTGGGCGTTCTCCACAATAAGGCTGCGTTTAGCCTGCCGGAAGATCTCGTTCAGGCAGACGGTGGGCACCAGCCCGGAGCGGATGACCTCACCCAGAATGTTGCCGGGCCCCACGCTGGGCAGCTGGTCGGCATCGCCCACCATAATAATGCGGCAGCTGTACCGCAGGGCTGCAATGAGCGCCTGAAACAGCTTCACATCCACCATACTCATCTCATCCAGAATGACCACATCGCATTTGAGCAGGTTCTTGTCATTGTGGATAAAGCTGACCACGCCGCCGGAGTAGTCCACCTCCAGCAGGCGGTGGATGGTAGAGGCCTTGCGGCCGGTCAGTTCACTCAGCCGTTTGGCCGCACGGCCCGTGGGAGCACAAAGCGCCACCCGGTCTGCCTGATGTTCCAGCAACTGCAGGATGGCGTTGACCGTAGTGGTCTTACCGGTGCCGGGGCCGCCGGTCAGCACAAGGCAGTTTTCGGTCATGGCCTTGCGGATGGCTTCCCGCTGCAGGGGCGCATAGGCAAAGCCCTGGGTCAGCTCCAGCACCTGAATGTTTTTATCAAGGTCCCGCACCGTCTGCTTTTCCCGCTTCGCCAGCAGGGCCAGCCGGTCGGCAATGGCCTGTTCTGCTTCCAGCAGGTCAGGCAGATAGATATACGGCGCCGCCTCCAGCATCTTTACGCCAAGCTGCCCGGTCTCAATGCAGTGGTCCAGCGCACGGGCCAGCTTTTCGGGCGGCTGCTGGATGAAGTGGGATGCCGTGTCCAGCAGCTGCGCACGGGGCAGGCAGGTGTGACCGTTGCCCGCGTTGTGGCGCAGGGTGCGCAGAAGCGCTGCTTCCAGCCGCTGGGTGCAGTCCCCTTCCATGTGGTAATACTGTGCAATGCTGTCCGCATGGCGGAAATCCAGCTGCAGGGGTTCCCCACAGAGCAGATAAGGGTTCTGAGAGATGGCCTGCATGGCACTGGGGCCAAAGACGCGAAACACCTCCATGGCGCGGCGGGGGCTGATCTCGAACTGGGCCAGATAGGCGATCAGTTCCCGCATTCCGAACATCCGCTTGAACTCCTGCTGGATGCGGTCAGCTTTGTCCGCCGAGATGCCGGGGATCAGGGTGAGCTGGGCGGGGTCGTTGGCGATCACCTCCAGCGCCGCCGCGCCGAATTTATCGATGATCTTATTGGCCGTGCGCGCCCCGATATAAGGCAGGGAGCCGCTGGCAAGGAAGGCGTATACCGCTTCCAGATCCTTCGGCATATCGGTCTCGCACTCCTGGGCGTGGAACTGGCGGCCATAGGTGGCGTGGTTCTCATATTTACCGCGGCAGACCACGCTCTCGCCCGCATGGAGCTCGCCCACGATCCCGCACACCACGGTGACCGTGCCGCCGCCGGAAATTTCAAACACCGTGTAGCCGTTATCCGGGTTCTCGTAGATAATGTCCTCCACCGTTCCCTCGATCTGTTCCAGCTCCATGCTCCTCACCCCCTTGTGACATAATTATTTATAGTATAATCGTTTTGGTGTTATTTGTAAAGGAATTGGGCAGGCCCTGCTCTATACAGCCTCTCAGCTTTGGCGCTGCATGAGGCTTTCCCTCTTCGCCAAGGTCTCCCCTACTAGGCAACAAAAGAGCCGCCCTTCTGCGGTTTCGCAAAAGAGCGGCTCAATTTTTACAAGTTTGCGTGCGGTCTTGCTTTTTCCTGTTTCAGCTTCCGGAACACAACGATATACGCCGGGATCAGGAAGAAGCAGGCAAAGAACCAGGCCACCGGGTTTGCAATGCAGGCGGCAAAATAGCCCCACAGCGGCACGAACAGGAAACCCACCATAGCACGGGCGATCATCTCTGCCACACCGGCAAACATGGCCAGGCTGGAATAACCCAGACCCTGAATGGTGTAGCGGTAAATGATAAGGACCGCCAGCGGGATATAGAACACGCTGTTCCAGAAGATGAAGCTCTGGGCGTTGGCCATGATCTCGGTCTGGCTGCTCTCAAGGAACAGGCCGATCAAAGCCTTATCCAGCACGCGCAGGATCAGGAAGGATGCCACACTGTACACGCAGCCGATGCCCAGGGCGGTGTTCACGCCCTTGTTCACACGGTTCAGGTCGTGGGCACCCATGTTCTGGCTGGCGTAGGTGGTCATGGCCGTGCCAATGCTCTCCAGCGGGACGGACAGGAACTGTGCCGCCTTGCCGCCTGCAGTCTGTGCTGCCACGATGTCACTGCCCAAACCATTGACTGCACCCTGCAGCACAACGGAACCGATGGCCGTGATGCTGCACTGCAGACCCATGGGGATGCCCATGCCGCACAGCTTGACACAGTGCTGTCTGCTCAGGCGGCTTTCTTCTTTGTTCCAGCGCAGCTCATTATAATGCTTGAGGATGTACCACAGGCTGCCCAGACCGGCTACTGCCTGGCTGAACACGGTGGCGAATGCTGCACCGAACACGCCCATCTTAAAGGTGATGATGCAGAGCAGGTCCAGCCCGATGTTCAGAAAGCTTGCCACCAGCAGGAAGTACAGGGGCCGCTTGCTGTCGCCCAGAGCGCGCATCAGGGCGCTGGTCATGTTGTACAGCAGCGTAAACGGGATGCCGATAAAGATGGTGCGGATGTAGATGTCCGCCAGATCGATGATGTTGTCCGGGGTATTGGTCCAGACCAGAATGAAACGGGTCATGGCCACCGTGACCACGGTAAGCACTGCGGCAAAAAAGACACTCAGCCAGACGGCATTGGCGGTGTAGCGGCGCATCTCCACATAGTCTTTCGCACCGAATGTCCACGAGATGGGGATGGAGAAGCCGCAGGCAATGCCATTGACAAAGCCCAGCACCAGATAGTTCAGACCGCCCACACTGCCGACTGCCGCCAAGGCTTCCACGCCCACAAAGCGGCCCACGATGATGGTATCCGCCAGATTATAGAACTGCTGGAACAGGCTGCCCAGCATCAGCGGCACCGCAAAGGCAAGGATCAGCTTGAGCGGGCTGCCCTGCGTCATATCTTTCGTCATACGCACGTTCCTCCTTGGGAAAGCATCACAGACCTTATAACACGAATTTTTTCCGACAAAAACGCCCTGCCGCACAATGGGCAGGACGTTTTTGTTCATGTGGGTATTATATCAGGTTGCGATGAATTTTCAAGAGGTTTTTTCAAATTTTTCAGTGCTTCCCGGCCAGATGCTTCGGCAGCTGGAACAGAATGCTCCAGAAACCCGTTCCGGCATGGCCCGAAGGCGGGGTCTCCTCATCCGGAATGCTCAGCGGCGTATCATCCTTCGAGATGATCGCCGCAGCCACACCATATTCGTCCTGAGCAGCCCAAACCTGCTCTGTACAGCAACCGCCCCGGCGCGCGTTTCTGCACGCCGGAGCGGTTCGGGTCATTCTGAATAATGTGCGAGGAACTGTCTGGTACGCTCTTCCCGGGGGTGGTCGATGAGCTGTTTGGCCGGGCCTTCTTCCACGCCCACGCCGCCATCCATGAACAGGATGCGGTCGGCCACATCGCGTGCAAAGTGCATCTCATGGGTGACAATGATCATCGTGGTCTTGCGGTCAGCAAGATCACGCAGGACCTTCAGCACCTCACCGGTCAGCTCCGGGTCAAGGGCGCTGGTGGGCTCATCAAAGCAAAGGATATCCGGGTGAAGCGCCAGCGCGCGGGCAATGGCCACACGCTGCTGCTGGCCGCCGGAGAGCTGATGCGGGTAGTGGCCGGCCCGCTCCGAAAGGCCCATCTGCGCCAGCAGTTCTCTCGCCTGCTGTTCCAGCTCCGCGTGGATGGCCTTTTTATTCGCCTGATACTCCGGGCGTTCCTTTGCCAGCAGTTCTCCTGCCAGCATCACGTTCTGTAAGGCCGTGTACTGCGGGAACAGATTGAAGTTCTGGAACACCAGACCGAAATGGAGCCGCTTTTTACGGATCTCACTTTCCTTCTGGGTGGCAGGGTCGGCGGCATCCCACATGGTCTCGCCGTTCACCTTGATAACACCCGTGTCAGGCCGTTCCAGAAAATTCAGGCAGCGCAGCAGAGTTGTTTTGCCGGAACCGGACGAGCCGATGATCGCCAGCGCTTCACCCTGCTCCAGATCCAGGGAGATGTCCTTCAACACATGGGTCTCGCCAAAATTTTTCCCGATACCGGAAGCTTCGAGCAACGCCATAATCTATCTGCCTCCTTAGCAGCGGAAATAATCGAGCTTTTTTTCAGCCCAGTTGAACAGGATGGTCAGTGCACCCACAAATACCAGGAAGAAGAGCGCGGTGGAGAACAGCGGCCAGATCAGGCCCTTTGCGCTGTACTCCTTGGCCATCATAATGATTTCCTTGTTGGCAATGGTGTTTGCCAGCGAGGTATCCTTGACCAGCGTGATGATCTCGTTGCCCATGGGGGGCAGGATGCGCTTGACGACCTGAAGCAAGGTCACCTTGAAAAAGATCTGTGTTTTGGTCATGCCAAGCACCTGCCCGGCCTCAGTCTGCCCCTTGGGCACTGCTTCAATGCCGCCGCGGTAGATCTCAGAAAAATAACAGGCATAGTTGATGGCAAAAGCCACCACCGCCGCCACCATCCGTCCGCCGGAGCCGGAGGGCCAGGGGTTGTTCATGCCCAGCAGGCCGGGGCCCAGATAGATCACAATGATCTGCAGCATCAGCGGGGTGCCGCGGATGATCCAGACAAAGGTCTTGACCAGCCCGGCCAGCGGCTTGCAGCGGCTCATGGAGCCAAACGAGACCACCAGCCCCAGCGGCAGTGCAAACAGCAGTGTCAGGGCAAAGAGTTCACAGTTGAGCAGGAACGCGCCGGACAGGCGCATAAGAATCACAGACACAAAAACACACCTTTTTTATTCAGAATCCATATTCCCTTCCATCACAGCCGGTGAAAGTTCCCTCTGCTCGGGAGCCTTTCACGCACTGGCAACAAAAAGCCTCCCTCACCGAGGGAGGTTGCATCGCATCGCGATGACGGAAGGAGTTTTCAACAAATTCAGTCAGCCAGTGCCAGATCGTACTTATCGGCCAGTGCCTGCAAAGTACCATCGGCCTTCAGTGCATCAAAGGCCTCATCCACAGCGGCGGCAGCATCACTGCCCTTGCGGAATGCCACGCCGTACTCCTCGGCGTTCAGCTCGTCCACGATCTTCAGATCGGCATAATCCGTGCCCTCACCGATCATGGCGTTGGCCAGGGTCAGGTCAAGTACAGCGGCATCGGCAGTGCCTGCGGCAACTTCCATCAGGCAGTCGGTCTGAACGCTCTTGGAAACGTAATCAGCCTGTGCCAGGTTCTCGTCTCCCTCAATGGCGGCCTCACCGGCGGAACCCGCCTCGGCGACCACGGTCTTACCCACCAGGTCAGCGGTAGAGGTATAATCGGTGCCATCTTTCACCACGACCACCTGTGCATTCTTTGCATAAGCCTTGGTGGTAGCGGTGTTCTGCACGATGTCATCGGTCAGGGTCATACCGTTCCAGATGCAGTCGATGCTCTTGGCATCCAGCTCCACGACCTTGGTATCCCAGTTGATCTCCACAAACTCCGGCTCCACGCCCAGCTTTTCGCAGACAGCAGTGGCCAGCTCGGTATCAAAACCGGTGAAGTTGCCATCGGCATCGGTGTAGTTCATGGGCTCGTAAACAGTGTAGCCAATGACCAGCTTGCCCTTGCCCTTGATGTAATCCAGATCGCTGCCTGCAGACTGGGATGCGGCAGCACTGCCGGAAGCAGAGGCCGAAGCAGATGCGGCAGTGGAAGCGGAAGCGGCACCGCCGCAGGCGGCAAGGCTCAGTGCCATGGCACCGGCCAGGAATGCAGATACAAGACGTTTCATATACGGTTCCTCCCTCAGTGGCAAGCAGCTTCGTTTTATTGCTTTACCATGCTAAATTGCTAAACTGTGATTATAGAATAGCGCGTTTTCTGCCATTTGGCAAGGGGGAAAACTGATTTTTCGCAGTTTGCTCAAATCTTTACCGCTTTACCACGGCAAAGCGGTCATTTTGACAAAACAAAAACGCCGCGTCGGCAGCTGCCAGACGCGGCGAGAGGGTTTCTCTCTGAAAACGCAGCGGAATGCCACCGCCCCCCTATCCGGGAGAGCCGGTGCGCGATCGCAGGATTGAACGGGCTTCCTCCTCAGCTCAGGGCATCCAGCGCCGCCTTTTGCAGATCGGTGATGTCAATGGTACACAGAGCCTTCAGGTCGGCATCGCCGCCGGAAAGCCCGGCGATCTCGGTGCGGGTCTTGCCCTTGAGGGCATCACAGAAGCCCTCGCTGTGCTCATACCACTCCTTGCCCAGCGCCGATGCGCCGCGCATCCCATAGTCCTCGCCCAGCTCCAGCTTGGTCTTGACGAGGTCCGGGGCTGTCACACCGCCGTCCGACACCACCGTCAGGGCCGGCTCAGCCATATCCGCAATGGCGCTGGTCACACGGCGGTCCGCATCGGTGGTCAGTGCCACGATGCTCACATCCACCTGCGCATTCACATCCTTGTCATCGGTGGCGGTAATGTCCGAAGTCCCGTTCACCGCTTCGATGCCCAGCGCGGCCCTGTCGCCCTTGGCGGCACCCAGTGCCCTGGCATTGGCGCAGGCCCGGGTCACGGCATCCCGGTAGCGATCCACAGCAATGGTGCACCCGCTCAGCAGGTCGGCATCCGTGGCCTTGCCATCCTTATCCACTTTGAGCATGGAGACCTGTTCCGGGGTCATGCCGATCAGGTAATTGGCAAAGGCATCCGCCTGTTCCGCCCATCCCTTTTTCAGGGAAGAGACCTCGGCCAGCGGGTAATCGTCCCCCTTCTGCCGCTTGGTGCGCCAGTCGGTGGGTAGGGTCACATGGCCGGTGCTGTCCGCCGAAACAGACACTTCCAGCTCGTCCAGCAGAACACTCTCCAGTTTGCCCTCGCCATCCAGCAGGACAGCGGCCGCTGCCAGTTCAATTTTCCCTGCCCTGTCCTGATCGGTGGCCTCTGTCACCACACCCAGACCGGTTTTCCATGCCGCTGTCTGGGTCTGTGCGGAGGATGTTCCGCTGCTTCCGCTCATGCTGCCGGAGCTGCCCGACCCGGCGTTCGTTTTGCCGCAGGCGGTCAGCAGCAGCGCCGCCGCCATGGCACAGCTCCAAAGAGCCCGATGGTTCTGATTCATAGATACGCTCCCTTTCCACACGGCCCGTTGGGCCTTTGCCCCATAGTATGTCCAGAAGAGCGTAAGATTACGCAGCCGACGGGAGTTTTCCAAAGCAAGTGTCCGCTGGGGTGGGACCCTGTTGCCGCAGGCAATAGGGCGGGCGATGGAATGGCCCGTTTCACTTGCGCGGAAAAGCTCCCCGCGTGCTGCGCGCAGCCGCTTACATCAACGGGCTCAGCAGCCGCAGCACGCTGTCCAGTGCTGTACCCGGCAGATTGGTGCGGCAGTCGGACCGCATGATCTCCCGGCACTGCGGCAGGGTGCGCTCCACATCCTTCCGCAGTGCGGCAATCTGGCTGTTATGGAAGAGCAGTGTTCCGCACTCAAAATGGAGAAACAGGCTCCGATAATCCATATTGATGCTGCCCACCACGGCCACGCGGTCATCGCTGACATAGCACTTGGCGTGGAGGAAACCGGGCGTGAATTCATAAATGCGCACGCCCGCCCTGAGCAGGGGCAGATAGTAGGAACGGCTGAGCCGGAACACCAGCTTCTTATCCGGGATCCCGGGCAGGATGAGCCGCACGTCCACCCCGCGCTTGGCCGCACTTTTCAGAGCATCCAGCATCTCCTCGCCCACGGCCAGGTAGGGCGTGTAGATATAAACATATCTCTGGGCCTGAGAGAGGATGTCCAGATAGACCGTCTCGGCCAGTGGTTCCTCATCCAGCGGGCTGTCCGCGTAGGGCTGCACTACGCCATCCTGCACTGCGGGCAGGCAGGTGGGCACAAAGGCGGTGTAATCGGTCTCCTGCGGGCGGAAGGCGTTCCATACATTGAGGAACATCACGGTAAAGTTCCAGACAGCGGCTCCTTCCAACCGGATGGCTGCATCCTTCCAGTAGCCAAAGCGCTGCTCGGCATTGATATACTCATCCGCCAGATTCACGCCGCCGGTGTAGGCCACATTGCCGTCAACCACCACGATCTTGCGGTGGTCGCGGTGGTTCATCACCAGCGAGACCAGCGGCACCACCGGGTTGAAAGGGATGCAGCGGATATGCGCCTTCTCCATGCGGATGACAAAATCACTGGGCAGGCCCAGCAGGCTGCCAAAATCATCGTAGATCAGCCGCACATCCACGCCCTGGGCGGCCTTGCGGCGGAGGATCTGCTCCACACCGTCCCACATTTTGCCGGAACGGAGGATAAAAAATTCCAGAAAGATAAATTTTTCCGCCTTTTCCAGATCCGCCAGCAGCTGGGGATACATCTCCTCCCCGCAGGAAAAGTAGTGAGCATCGGTATCCCTCCAGGCCGGATATGGTCCGAACTTTGCCACGTAGCGGCTCAGGTTCCGGCTGGAGATATCCAGCGCATCGGTCTGGCCCTCGGGCTGGGCAAGCTCGGTCTGATGGGCCTGTTCCACCTTCTGCATCCGCTCCCGCAGATACTTGGCGGGGGCCTTGTTGCCAAAAGCCAGATAAAGCGCGCCGCCCAGCAGGGGCAGAAGGCCGATCAGAACGATCCAGCCGATCTTATAGGCACTGTTTTCATCCTTGCGCACCAGATACAACACGATCAGGATGCTCAGCGCCTTCAGGGCACCGTTCAGCCAGACCCGCCCCGCCGTGAACGACCAGAACGCCCAGAGCAGCCAGAGCACCTGTAAAGCCACCAGCACCACCGTGATCGTGACACGGTTGAAGATGCGGTTGAAAAACTTGACGATAGGCAATCTGAACATGTGGTATCCCTCCCCTGCCGCCCACGGCGATTTTTGATGCTGTTAGTATAGCGCAGAGCGGAGAATTTTGCAAACAAAAAAGCGCCCACAACGGCTTTCCCCGCTATGAGCGCCTATTCAATCGTGGCAGAATTTTTCCCGAGGGTTGTCCGCTTATGCTTCCGCGTCCTCATAACCAACCAGCAGGCCGCCCAGCTCTGCATAATAGCTGCACAGACCGCCGCATTCGCTGATGTCCACCTTTGCTCCATCAAACACAGCCTTTACCATGTGCTTCAGGCGCTCGGCGGCGGCGGGATTGCCGCAGTGAGAGATATGGAGCCTGCCGTTGGTGTAGCCGTGCTCCTTGAGTTCCAGCACGATGCGTTCCAGCGCACCATGCTCACCACGGGTCTTGCAGAGAACATCCAGCTCTCCGGCCTCACTTGCCTGTCCAATGACCCGGATGCCCAGCATCCGCGCCACAGCAGCAACGGCAGGCTTCACGCGGCCATTGCGGGCCAGATTGGCCAGCGATTCCAGCGAGAAGAGCAGATGGGTGTGCTTGTGGTAGCGGAGCATCTCTTCACAGATCTCGTCAAACTCCCTGCCCTCAGCCAGCAGATCCCGCAGATGCTCGGCCAGCAGGCGCTGCTCCGGGCCGGTGGAAAGGCTGTCCAGCACGAACACCCGCTTGCCGGGATTCTCCTGCTGGTACTCCTCGGCGGCCAGCTGGGCGGCATTGTAGCTGCCGGACAGAGTGCCCGTGATGGTGATGGCATACACCTCGTCGGCTCCCTCGTAGGCGGCCAGCCAGTCGCTGACGTTGGGGCAGGAGGTCGAGGTCTTGCCCTTATAGGTACGCAGGGTCTGGGCCATGCCCAAGGCATCCATTGTGCCGTTGTCCAGATATTCGGCATCGTCGGTGATGATCTTCAGGGGAACGCATTCAAAATCCACGCCCTGCAAGGTGTACAGGCTGGCGGAGGAATCCACAACAATCTTGGTGTTCATAAGCATTTATCTCCATTCCGGCGGCAGAGGATGCCGCAGTTTTTCCTGTTGTTTGAATCACTATATCAGTTTTTCAAAAACCTGTCAACTGTTTTCTTGAATTATTTCAAAAGTTTTTAATTTCCTGTTGACCACATTTCCAAAACATGGTATACTGTCCGCATGAAATTAGAATCAAACCGCCGCGTTGCGGCCTGCGCCGCAGGGTTTGCCCTGCCCCGGTATGCAGAACTCCCCACCGTAGGGCTTTATCTGGATCAGAGTGTACAGTTTGTCAACGGGTGTTTCCGCACATTTCAGGGGGTGGAGCTCACCGCTTCCATGGTGAGCAACTACGTTAAGAAAGGGATCATCAGCCACCCCATCAAAAAGAAGTATACCCGGGATCAGCTGGCCTGCTTGATCTACATCGTGGTTTCTAAAAACGTCCTGTCCATGGAAAATATCGACAGCTTGTTCAAGATGCAGCAGGCGCATTATACCTCCGCGCAGGCGTATGATACCTTTTGCGATGAGCTGGAGAATTACCTGCCCTATGTGTTCGGCCTGACCAAAAGCTTTTCCGAGCTGGAGCCGGATGTTGATGATGCACGCAAGCTCCTGCGCAGCACCATCATCTCGGCTGTGAACAAGATCTATCTGGACTGCGTTTTCACCGACCTGCGGCAGGAGCAGGCCCTCTGGCCCGATATCCTGCCGGATCTGGCATAACAACAAAAATGACCCTCTCCGTCATGCTTTGCAAAGCAATGACGGAGAGGGTCATTTTTTTCTTAAAATGTAAGTGCAGGGCTGATCTCATTGCGGCGCTGGGCCTGCACGATGCAGTCCTTTTCCGGCACGACACCTGCCGCACCCAGGGTGTTGAACATGGTCTGCAAAGCAAGCGCTGGGGTGTTGTTCTCCTGCGAGAGATGGCAGAGAGCAAACTTCTTGCATCCCTCCTGGATCAGCTCCAGCAGCTTTGCCGAGCACTCATCGTTGGAGAGGTGGCCCCGGTTGGACTCGATGCGGGAGCGCAGGTAGTAAGGATACCGCCCGCTGCGGAGCATGTGGAGGTCGTAGTTGCTTTCCAGCGCCACCAGGTCACAGCCGCTCAGGGCCTGATGCACCGGCGGGGTCAGGACTCCCAGGTCGGTGGCAATGGTCATGGTCTTGTTGTCCGGGGTGTGGATGCGGTAGCCCACGCAGGGCACGTCGTGGCTTGTGGGGAACATCGTCACGCCGAAATCTCCCACATCCTCTTCCCCGCCGGACAGGGTGCGCAGCTCACAGCTGGCGGGCACGATACCGTTTGCATCCAGAAAATCCAGCGTATCGTCTGCGCCATACACCGGCAGCGGATTCTTTTTGAGGAAGGTAGCCAGCCCCTTGACGTGGTCAGAGTGCTCATGGGTGACCAAAATGCCCGCACAATCGCTGATGTTCAGACCCAGTTCCTTGAGTGCCGCCGAGGTGGTGCGCACACCCTTTCCCATATCGATGATGATGTACCTTTCCCCCGTGCGCACCACGCTGCAATTGCCGGAGGAGCCAGAGTATAACGAGATAAATTCAGACATTTCAAACCTCAAGAAACGAACCTCTCCGTCATGGCTTCACAAAAGCTCCCTGTCAGGGGAACTTCTGCAAAGCAGACTGAGAGGTTCTGAATGATCACATTGCCGATTCCAGTGCAGCGGGCATCCGCTCCACCTTGCTGATCTCTGCGCCCAGGCCGCGCAGCTTTTCCACGATGTTCTCGTAGCCGCGCTCAATGTGGCCGATCTCCTCGATCTCGCTGGTGCCGTCTGCCATCAGGGCAGCCACGACCATGGCCGCACCGGCACGCAGGTCAGAAGCGCGCAGGGGGGCGGGGTTCAGCTTGTCCACACCCTCAAACACGGCCACCTGACCGTCCACCTGCACCACTGCGCCCATCTTGCGCAGCTCGTCCACATAGCGGAAGCGGTTATCCCACACGCTCTCGGTGATGGTGGAGGTACCCTTTGCCACGCTGAGCAGCACCCCCATCAGAGGCTGCATATCGGTGGGGAAGCCCGGGTGGGGCATGGTGTTGATCTTCAGCGGCAGGATATCGCCCTTGCGGGAGACGCGGACGGAATCATCGAATTCCTCCACATCCACACCGGCACGGCGGAGCTTTGCCGTGATGGGTTCCAGATGCTTGGGGGTGACATTTTTGATCAGAACGTCGCCGCCGGTGGCAGCAGCGGCAACCATGTAGCTGCCCGCCTCGATCTGGTCAGGGATGATGCTGTAAGTGCAGCCGTGCATCTTTTCCACGCCGCGCACCTTGATCACATCGGTGCCGGCACCGCGCACATCCGCGCCGCACATATTCAGGAAGTTTGCCAGATCAACGACATGGGGCTCCTTGGCGCAGTTTTCCAGAATGGTCTGGCCCTGTGCCATCACAGCGGAGAGCATACCGTTCATGGTAGCGCCCACGCTGACCTTATCAAAGAAGATATGGGCACCGTTCAGTTCCTTGGCGCGGACAGTGATCATGCCGTAGTCCACGCTGTCCTCTGCACCCAGTGCGCTGAACACCTTGAGGTGCTGGTCGATGGGGCGGGGGCCCAGATTGCAGCCGCCGGGCATGGCCACCTGTGCCTTGCCAAAGCGGGAGAGCAGTGCACCCAGGAAGTAGTAGCTGGCACGCATCTGGCGGGACAGATCGTCCGGGACGTTGGTGCTGTTCAGGTGGGTGGTGTCGATCTCGTAGGTATTGCGGTTCAGCATCTTGATGCTGGCACCCAGGGTGCTCAGGATCTTCAGGCTGACTGCCACATCACTGATGTCCGGCAGGTTTTCGATCACACAGACATCTGCCGCCAGAATGGTGGCAGGCAGAATGCCCACAGCCGCATTTTTTGCACCGGAAATGGTAACTTCGCCATGCAGGGGCTTGCCGCCCGTAATAACAAACTTTTCCAATTTTATAATCTCCTTGTCGCAGGCCCGCCAGCGGCAGGGCCACTCAGGGTTCTTGCTTGATCTCTCCGCGCACCGCTGGGCACACACCCTCACGATACAACTATCTTATTATACACAACTTCGGGCAAAAAGCAAAGCCCCCTTTTCCCCTGCCCGATTATTTTCTGTTTTGCCCAGAATCTGCGGAGATATTCGACATTTTTGTTTCTTATTTCAAAAATTTTACAATCAGCGCCCCTTACCAGACGCAATCCTCACTGCAGGTCTCCTTGATCCAGCCCAGTTGATAGGCCTTGACCAGCTGCTTCAGGTCGTGTACCCGCTCCCGCAGGTTCTCGCCCTCGTCCGTCTCTTCCACCAGAATGCGGTGGTTCTCCGTTTCCAGTATGTTCTTCTGCGACACGATGTCGATGTTTTCGTTCACGGCCTTTTCGGCACTGACAAAGGGCTGATGGGTCCGCAGGGACATGGTGCGGCTGGAGTACACCAGCGTGTACCCTACAATGCCGGTCTTTTCATGGTAGGCGCGGCAGAACCCGCCGTCAATGACGACCAGACGGCCCCCGCCCTTGATGGGGCTTTCGCCGCTCTTCTCCCGCACTGGCACATGGCCGTTGACGATGTGGCTGGTGCCGGGCAGACCGAATTCCGCCAGGATGCGGCGGCAGGCGGCCTCTTCATTGTACCATGTATAATAGGGGTCCTTGACTTCCTCGTGGGTGGCGGGGTCGGCAATATACAGCCGCTCAAAGGTGGTCATGGCGCTGCGGCCGAACAACGGCGACAGCTTGCCGCACCACAGATACCACAAAAAGTCTTGACCGCTCCGCCGGGCAGCGCTGCCCTCGGGAGCAAAGTAGCCGCAGCGTGCCCGCTCGTCACAGTAGTCCATCAAGCCGCGGCCCGAGTAGTTATGTCCCTCGAACCGCTCCACGGCAAAGCTGCCGTTTTTGGTCATGGGTACCACACCGTGGTAGAGCAGGTTGCCGTTCTCGATGTGGTAAACACTGCCCTTGGCGTACAAAAATTCCACATGCTGCTGCAAACGCTCGCTCTGCCGGAAGGATTCCACCAGCTTGCGGAGCACCAGCCGCTCATCATCATTCAGGGCGGCGGGGTCTGCCGGGTCCACGGTGGGGAAGCTGGTGTCCCGCAGGGGGTATGCCTGCCCGTTCAGGGTCACTGTTCCCTTTTTCCAATCGATGTGCCGCAGGAAATCCCGACCCTGCATCTTGAAATCCGGGTTGCGGTCGATGACCTTGCACTCCATCTTGAGCATCAGAATGGTCACGGCCTTGTGCATCACGGCACAGCGGTGGAGCATTCCCTCGGTGTAAGGGCCGCGCGCCGCGTCGGTGTGGGGCATCCAGAGGGTCAGGTCGTCATTTCCGTAGAACTGCTCGGCCATCCGCTGCAGGTGCCGCAGGTTGATGCCGTAGCAGTCCTCAAGCATGGCATGGTTGTGGTAGGCCAGTGTCGTTTTGAGCACAGTGCAGACGCAGATGGGACTTCCGGCGGCGGCACCCATCCAGACCACGTCATGGTTGCCCCACTGGATATCCACATGGTGGTGGCGCATGAGCCGGTCCAGTATGATATCAGGCCGGGGGCCGCGGTCAAACAGGTCACCCACGATGTGCAGCTTGTCCACAGCCAGCCGCTTGATGAGCTCACACAGCCGGACAATGAACCGGTCGGCGCGGCCATTTTCGATGATGCTGCCCACGATCTGCCCGTAATAAAGGTCCTTGTCGTGGTCCTCAAAGTGGGCATGGAGCAGCTCATCCAGAATATACCCGCAGCTGGACGGCAGGCAGGAGCGCACATGCTCCCGGGTATGCTTGGAGGACACCAACCGGCAGATATCAATAAGCTGAAGCAGGGTCTCTGTGTACCAATGGTCAAGCGCTTCCTCATCCGTGCACTCGGCTTTGAGTTGGGGCAGCTTCTCGTTGGGGTAATAGATGAGCGTTGCCAGCTCGGCACGGGTCTGTTCCGGCACACTCTCCCCCAGCACGATGTCCACCTTTTCCCGGATGACACCCGAAGCCGAGTTCAGGATGTGGACAAAGGCTTCGTTTTCACCGTGCAGGTCGCTCATAAAATGTTCGGTGCCCTTGGGCAGCTTGAGCAGGGCCTGGGTGCTGATGATCTCACTGGCAGCGGCCGCCTGCGAGGGGTAATCCCGTGCCAGCAGGGAGAGATATTTCAAATGATCCCGGATCTCCTCGTTTTCGGTGCGCATGACATCCTCCGTCTGATATGTAGTATTTTTGCATGATATATAATATTCTATCATAGTATACCACATTCCATGTCATAAATGGTATAATAAACAAGAGTAATTCTGTCAAATCTTTTGCAAAGGACTTGGATATTATGCCCAAAACCATTTCTGTTGCTGTGCCGGAAGCCTGCACTCTCTGCCCCCGGCAGTGCAAAGCCGACCGGGCCGCCGGGCAGACGGGCTTCTGCGGGGCGGGCCGTACCCTGAAAGCGGCCCGCGCTGCCCTGCACTTCTGGGAGGAGCCCTGCATCAGCGGCACCCGGGGCAGCGGCACGGTGTTTTTCTCCGGCTGCACCCTCAAGTGCTGCTTCTGCCAGAACTACCCCATCAGCGCCGAGGGGCTGGGCAGGGAGATCACCGTGGAGCGCCTGGCCGAGATCTTTTTGGACCTGCAGGCGCAGGGAGCCCACAACATCAACCTTGTCACGCCTGGGCAGTGGCAGCCCTGGATCATCGCCGCCCTCGACCTGGCCCGGGCGCAGGGGCTGCATCTGCCCATCGTCTGCAATACCGGCGGATACGAGACCGTGGAGAGCGTGCACGCCTGGCGCGGTTTCATCGACATCTGGCTGGCCGACCTGAAATATGTTTCTCCTGCCCTTTCGGCAGAGCTTTCCGCCGCGCCGGACTATTTTGCACAGGCCAGGCCCGCCATTGAAGCCATGATGACTCAGGCCGGGCACCCTGTTTTTGACAGCGAGGGCATCCTGCAGCGGGGCGTGATCCTGCGCCACCTTGCCCTGCCCGGCCATGTGGACGACAGCTTTGCCGTGCTCGATCAGATGGCGGCTTGGAACAAGGCCGACCCCGGGTGCTTCCTGCCCAGCGTGATGAGCCAGTACACCCCCTTCTATCAGGCGGCAGACCACGGCATCGGGCGGCGCATCACCACCTACGAATACCGCCGGGTGGTCAACTACGCCATGGATCTGGGCCTCAGTTCTGGCTATATGCAGCAGAAGAGCAGTGCAAAGGAAGAGTATACGCCCAGCTTTGACCTGACGGGGGTGTAAACCGGTCGATGGACTGAACCTCTCAGCCATCGCTATCGCTCGGCAGCTCCCCTAATAGGGGAGCCATTGGCATATCGTCGCGTTTTCGAGGGTTCCGCTTCGCTACGTTTGGCCCTGCTAGCGTAATGTTCTGCCTTGCGGCAGATATTGATTGCAGAGCCAGCGGCGAATAAATCGCAAAGAGAGTCTTTTGCCAAGGCCTCCCCTACTAGGGGAGGTGGCATCGAGCGTTAGCGATGATGACGGAGAGGTTTACACCATTCCCTGCCCTTTCGTCAAAACAACCAAAATTTCTTTTTCTTTTTCTCTCGGCCGAAACAGCATTTGCTTGCTATCCGGTGCGCAGTGCGGTATAATGGATACAACAATGTGTTCTCACATGAAATGGATCCCAGAAACGACTTTTTAGGAGGAGCGTTATGGAACACTACAATCCCATCCTCGGCAGCGAGCCCAACGGCCAGAAATTTATCACCTGCGGCGAGATCATGCTCCGTCTGACCCCGCCGAACTACGAAAAGATCCGCATGGCATCCAGCTTTGAAGCCAGCTACGGCGGCAGCGAGGCCAACATTGCACTGGCCCTGGCCAACCTGGGTGTGGACAGCACCTTCTTCAGTGTAGTGCCCAACAACAGCCTGGGCAAGAGCGCGGTGCGCTGGCTGCGCTCCAACGATGTGCATTGCACCCCCATGATCCTGACCGAGCCCAACGAGACCCCCTCCAACCGGCTGGGTACTTATTATCTGGAGACTGGCTACGGCATCCGCGCTTCCAAGGTCATTTATGACCGCAAGCACAGTGCCATTACCGAGTATGACTTCTCTCAGGTCGATCTGGATGCTCTGCTGGACGGCTACGACTGGCTGCACCTGAGCGGCATTACCCCGGCACTGGGCCCCAACTGCCGCGGCCTCATCATCGATATGCTCAAAGTGGCCAAAAAGAAGGGCCTGACTGTCAGCTTTGACGGCAACTTCCGCTCTACCCTGTGGAGCTGGGAGGAAGCCCGCGATTTCTGCACCGAGTGCCTGCCTTACGTTGACGTTCTGCTGGGCATTGAGCCCTACCACCTGTGGAGGGACGACAACGATCACAGCAAGGGCGACTGGAAGGACGGCGTGCCCCTGCAGCCCAGCTACGAGCAGCAGGACGAGATCTTCCAGCATTTCATTGCCCGCTACCCCAACCTCAAGTGCATTGCCCGCCATGTGCGCTATGCCCACAGCGGCAGCGAGAACAGCCTCAAGGCCTTTATGTGGTACGACGGCCACACCTTTGAGAGCAAGCTCTACACCTTTAATATTCTGGACCGCGTGGGCGGCGGCGATGCCTTTGCCAGCGGCCTGATCTACGCCATGCTGCACAACTATAAGGCTATGGATATGGTCAACTTTGCCGTGGCAAGCAGCGCCATCAAGCACACCATCCACGGCGATGCCAACATCACCGATGATGTCAGCTCCATCCGCAACCTGATGAACATGAACTACGACATCAAGCGGTAACATTCCTTTATACGCAAAGATCCCCTCCGGCACGCGCACACCGGAGGGGATCTTTTTATTATGCTTCAATCTTACAGAAACACATCCAGCATCTTTTCCAGCGGGGTGCGGGTGTCAAGCTCCAACCCGGCTTTCTGTTTCAGCATCAGGATGCGGCGGACGCTCTCGTTGAGGCGTTCCTCGCTGATGGTTCCATTCTGCACAGCCTCCAGTACACCGTCAAAGGCTTCCGGCAGGTCGGGCGGCATCAGCAGAAGATCTGCCCCGGCGTTCAGCGCCGCTACAGCCGCTTCTGCTGCAGAATAGTGGTCACGAATGGCCTGCATGGACAGCGAATCGGTGCAGATGACCCCAGTAAAGCCCAGCTCCCCCCGCAGACGCTCGGTCAGCATAGTGTAGGAGAGCGACGCAGGCAGGCCGTCCTGCGTTGCATTGGGGGTGGTGATGTGGGCGGTCATTACTACGTCGGCCCCAGCTGCGATCCCAGCCGCAAAAGGCTTCAGCTCCGTCTCCCGCATCTCTGCCCAAGTCTTGGTGCTGCTGGCCGTGCCGTAGTGGCTGTCCTCTGCGGTATCTCCGTGGCCCGGGAAATGCTTGAGTGTGCAGAGTATGCCCGCATCGTGAAATCCTTGTACAGCGGAGGCCACCATCTGTGCCGCCACTGCAGGATCCGACGAAAATGCTCGGTTCCCGATCACGGTATTGGCCGGATTGGTGTTCACATCTGCCACTGGAGCAAAGTCAAGATTCAGGCCGTAGGTTTTGAGGTAGCCTCCGATGATCTGCCCCATGGCACGGGCATTGGCCGGGTTCCCTGTTGTACCTACTGCCTGGGCACTCTGGTATTGGGGCAGATCAAAGCCGGAAGCATTGGCCAACCGGGCCACGCTGCCGCCTTCCTCGTCCACGGCGGTCAACAGACCGGTCCCGGATGCTGCCTGAAAATCTGCCAGAAGCTTTTTCAACTGCTCCGGGCTTTTCACATTCTGCCGAAACACCACAATGCCGCCCACCGGATACTTTTTCAGCCCCTGCCGTTCTGCCCAGGTCAGCCTTGTGCTATCAGACTGTCCACTGGGGTCCAGTGCCTCGACCCGCACCACAAACAGCTGCCCCACCTTTTCCTGCAGAGACATGGCAGCAAGCCGTTCCTCTACCGGGTCAATCTGGGCTGCAGCCGAGGCCGTTCCCGTCAGCAGCAGAGCCGCAGACAACAGCACAGCAGCTGCCCGCCGGATGATTTTTCGCACGAGAGACACCTCCTTTTTCTCTCAGTGTAGCACACCCTGCAAAGGTGCACAAGATGCAAAGATCCCCTCCGGTACGCGCACACCGGAGGGGATTTTCCATATCAGAAATGCATCAGGAAAGGATCATGCGGTCGTTGGCGAACTCGCCGCCGGACGCGATCTGGAACTTGGCCAGCAGGTCGGAGACGTGCAGGTTCTTCTTCTCTTCCCCGGAGACATCATAGATGATGTGGCCCTCGTGCATCATGATCAGGCGGTTGCCGTACTTGATGGCATCCTTCATGTTGTGGGTGATCATCATGGTGGTCAGGTGGTTTTCCTCCACAATCTTGGCCGAGAGGGTCAGCACCTTGAGCGCCGTCTTGGGGTCCAGAGCGGCGGTGTGCTCATCCAGCAGCAGGAGCTTGGGCTTGTTCATGGTAGCCATAAGCAGGGTCAGTGCCTGGCGCTGACCGCCGGACAGCAGGCCCACGCGGGCAGTCAGGCGATCCTCCAAGCCCAGGTCCAGGCTCTTGAGCAGTTCACGGTAGCGCTCCCGTTCGGCCTTGGTGATGCCGATCCTCAGGCCGCGACGCTTACCGCGCCGGGCGGCCAGGGCAAGGTTCTCCTCGATCTGCATGGTGGCGGCGGTGCCGGTCATAGGGTCCTGGAACACGCGGCCGATGTAGGCGGCGCGCTGGTGCTCCCCCAGTTTGGTCACGTCGGTGCCGTCAATGATGATCTTGCCGCTGTCCACAGGCCACACACCGGCCACAGCGTTCAGCATGGTGGATTTGCCCGCACCGTTGCCGCCGATGACGGTGACAAAATCACCTTCGTTCAATTGCAGGTTCAGACCATTCAGGGCCGTTTTCTCGTTGACGGTACCGGCGTTGAAGGTCTTGGAAACATTCTGGATCTCAAGCATTTTTTGCATCCTCCTTCTGTGCCTTCTTTGCCGCGGGCTTTGCGAAGTACTTGCTCTTCCAATAGGGCACGGCCAGGAACACGGCCACCACGGAGGCGCTCAGCAGTTTGAGCAGATTTGCGTCAAAGCCGAGGGTCAGCACCAGCTGGATGACGATGTAGTAGATGATGGCACCCAGCGAGACAGACACCAGCTTGAGGGCAAAGTTGTGGAAGATGCGGCTGAACAGGGCTTCGCCGATGATGACAGCAGCCAGACCGATGACGATGGCACCACGGCCCATGCTGACATCAGCAAAGCCCTGATACTGGCTCAGCAGTGCGCCGGACAGGGCCACCAGACCGTTAGAGACCGCCAGACCCAGCACCACATTGAAGCTGGTGTTGATGCCCTGGGCGCGGCTCATGGCGGGGTTGGAACCGGTGGCGCGGATGCCGCAGCCCAGCTCGGTGCCAAAGAACCAGTACAGCACGCCGATGACCACGGCGCTGACCAGAATGACCATGATGATGGGGTTGTGCAGGGCAAGCTCCTTGACCCAGCGCAGGGAGATCAGCAGGTCGTACTTGTCCACGTTGATGGACTGGTTGGCCTTGCCCATGATCTTCAGGTTGATGGAGTAGAGGGCCAGCTGGGTCAGAATACCAGCCAGAATGGCCGGGATCCCCATAAAGGTGTGGAGCAGACCGGTGACAAGGCCGGTGGCCAGACCGGCCAGCAGGGCGATGAAGAGCGCTGCCCAGACGTTCATGCCGGAGAGCAGGCACATAACGCAGACCGCGCCGCCGGTGCCAAAGGAACCGTCCACGGTCAGGTCAGCCACATCCAGGATGCGGTAGGTCAGGTACACACCAATGGCCATTATGCCCCAGATGAGGCCCTGCGCACAGGCACCGGGCAAGGCACCGGGCAGGTTGGCAAGTCTTGCAAGAATATCCAAAACGTTTTCCTCCTGTAACTACACTTTTTTCTGATACGGGAAAGCGGAGAAGAGCCAAAATTCGCTCTTCTCCGCTGATTTTATTGTAAAGTCTCACTGTCACCGCAGCATGGACCCAGCGCCCCTATCAGGGGAGCTTTCTGCAAAGCAGACAGAGCGCTTGTTATTCCTCAATGGCCTCGTAACCCTCGGGAACGGTCATGCCCAGGTCATCGCAGATGGTCTTGTTGTACTTCTTGGTCACGTTGGTGTACTCAACGGGCATGGTGGAGATATCGGCCTCACCGGTCAGGACCTTGGCAGCCATCTCACCGGTGGTGTAACCCAGATCGTAGTAGCTGATGGACAGGGTCGCCACGCCGCAGCCGGAGCAGATGCCCTCCTCACCGGCGAACACGGGCTTCTTGGCCGGGCGGCAGATGCCGTCGATGATGCCGGTGTTGGCAGCGCAGGTGTTGTCGGTGGGGACATACACTGCGTCGTTCTCGTCGGCAGCCTTCTGGCAGACAGAAGCCAGATCGTTGGAATCAGAGAAAGCGTACTGGGTGGCGGTAACGCCCTTGGCCTCAAGATACTTCTGGACCTCGTCTACCTGATACTGGCTGTTTGCCTCGGCAGAGCAGTAGAGCAGGCCCACCTTGGTGGCCTCGGGCAGCCACTCGGTGATCATATCCGCCTGCTGATCCAGCGGAGCCAGATCAGAGGTGCCGGAGACATTGCCGCCCACGGTGCCATCGAAATCGGTCAGACCCAGAGCAACACCGTACTCGGTGACGGAGGTGCCCAGAATGGGGATGCTGTTGGTGGCAGCCTGTGCGGCCTGCAGGGCGGGGGTAGCGTTTGCCATGATCAGGTCAACGCCTGCGGAAACAAAGCCGTTGGCGATGGTGGCGCAGGTTGCGGAATCGTTCTGGGCGTTCTGGAAGTCAAAGGTGACATTCTCGCCGAACTGTGCGGTCAGAGCATCCTCAAAGCCCTGGGTGGCAGCGTCCAGAGCGGCGTGCTCCACCAGCTGGCAGATGCCAACGGTATACTTCTGGCCGTCAGCCGCTGCGGAAGAAGCCGCAGCAGAGGAAGCGGTGGAAGAAGCAGCCGTGGAGCTGGAGGAACCGCCGCAGGCAGTCAGGGCAGCAGCTGCGCCGCAGACAGCGGCGGCAGACAGGAACGAACGACGAGAAATTTTACGCATGATATTACTCCCTCAATTCTACTTTCGCGGCAACAGGACACCGCATGAAAGTCAGTATTCAAGCGGCCAATCGCATCGCGCTGCCGCTTTACACTCGTGAAGTATATCACACTTTCCGCTCTAAAACAACCGGGGAACAGCCCGAATTATCAATCAAAGTAATTTTATCTATCACTTTTTTAGATGGTTCTGTGCCGCATCTGCATTCCTTCGAGCTTTTTCAGCTCACCGTCCAGCCAGAGCAGATTTTCTTCCAGCTGGGGGCGGTACTCTTTTGCAAAGTCGTACCGGTAATACAGCGCCTGCCACAGCTTTTCCTGCATCCGCCGGGCAAACACCGGCTCAAACAGAGCCTCCAGCCGCTCCACGGTATCTTCCAGCGCCATGCACACCTGCGCCCAGTGCACATCGGTGGCCTCCCGGGCGGGCACATCGTACCGGGCCAGATAATCCCCCACCCTTGCCGCAATGACCTGCCCGCCGCACTGGGTGGGCTGCAAAAAGTAGGATACCTGACCGTCCTTCGTGATCTCCTGCGCCAGAGGGTAAAGGGCGCAGACCAGCGGCTCGGCATCGTGGATGGCGCAGTGGTTCCCGGTGAGGAAGGGGCAGTTGCCGCGCTCCTCCTTCAGCGGGGCCAGCCGCAGCACCGGCAGACGGCTGACCCGCCCGATGCTTCCCCGGCAGAACGCCCGGGCCACGGTGCGGGGCGGCAGGCGCAGGCGGGCCGCAATGCGCCACAGGTCAAAGCCCGACAGCACGATATCCTCCCGCCCCCGGCAGCAGCCGCCGCAGCCCGCGCAGGCAAATGAAAACGCCTCGTCCCGGGCAAGCAGGGGCGCGGTGCGGGTAAAATCGGTGCGGCCGCAAAGATCGACCTGTGAATCCTTGAGCATGATGGTTCTCCTGTTCTGTGAATGGTTTTGTTCCATTGTACCACAAAGCCGGGCACAGAAAAAGGGAGCGCATCCGCTCCCCTGTTCAGGACCCCCGGCTCACACGGCGGTAGACCGTTACGGCATCCTCGATGTGGTAGGGCGCGGTGCTGTGGTTTCCCCCTGCCCCGGCCGTGACCAGAATGTATTCCCTGCCCTTCACCTCGGCCAGACTGGCAAGGCAGAGCCCTGCCTCCCCGGTGTAACCGGTCTTACCGCCCAGGATCCGGCCACTGTGCAACTCTGTGCCGTCCAGCTGGCTCAGCAGGGTGCTGTGCATCGTGAACCCCTGCGGATGGCAGTTGGTGGCCGGAACGGTATACCGCTCCGTGGTAAACAGCTTGCGGAAGGTCTCGTTCTGCAGGGCTGCTTCTGTCAGCCGGGCCATATCCCGCACGGTGGAAACATGTTCTGGGTCGTGCAGGCCGGTGGGGTTGCAGAAATGCGTGGCGGTCATCCCCAGCTCTGCCGCTTTCTGGTTCATCCGGGCCACAAAGGCTTCCTCGCTGCCGCTCACCTCCCGGGCCAGCGCTTCGCAGCACTCGGCCCCTGAGGGCAGCATGGCACCGTACAGCAGATCCCGCACCGTGGCCGTTTCCCCGGCCTGAAACCCTGCCAGCGAGGCATTCTGGGCCTGCAGAGCCGGAAAGATCTCCTCGGGCAGGGTCACGGGCGTGTCGAGGTCCGGGTTTGCTTCTATGGCCAGCAACGCCGTCATCATCTTGGTCATGGAAGCCGGATAGATCGTGCTGTCGGCATCCTTTTCGGCCAGCACCTCTCCGCTGTCGGCCCGCAGTAAAATGGCATGGGGACTGTTCAGCCCATCCAGCGTGACCCGCCGGGGCCACAGCAGCAGAAGCAGGGTCGCCAGCACCAGCAGCCAGAACAGCCGCCGGAAGGCTCTGCGCCGGTGCTTCCGGCGGTGCGGTGTAGTTTTCATTCTCGTTCTCATCCTTTTTTGCAAAATCAAAAGCGCTTTCATCCCTTAATACGGGACGAGAGCGCCTTTTTCTGCAAAAAGTGGGGCCGCCCCACAAAAATTTGTGCAGCGGCCCCAAGCCAGTTTAATATTTTACCTTTTTACATCATCTACAAGAACGTGTTCAGTGCTGTGCCTTATGGAACATGCTCTTGCGCTTACGCTCCAGCAAATAACCGGCAGCCAGCAGGACACCGCCTGCACGCACCAGAACATCTGCCATCCAGTTGGTGGTACCGGTCTGGATCAGCTTGCCGCTCTCCGGGCGGGCATCCTGTACCGGCGGGTTCACGGGGGTCTCCGGGGCGGGCGTGGTCTTAGCAACTGCCTGCTCCACGGCGGGAGTGGTGGGCCGTGCATCCTGCACTGCCGGGGTGGTCGGCGTAGTGGGAGCCGGAGGAGTCGGATCGGAATCCTCAGGCGTTTCCGGTTCCGGGTTCGTGGGGATCACAGGGTCGGTCACTTCCCGCAGAGCGCCGTAAATGGTCACGGTGTACTGTGCGGAGTCGGTGCCATCGATGGTTTCGCCGGTGACCTTCACGTTGGAATCCGGGCCAAAGGCATCCAGCACGCCCGCTGCTGCGGTGGTGTTGGGGTTGTTCTGGCTCTCATAGCCCCAAACGATGGTATAGGTCTTGCCCTCATACTCATACTCGGTGCCATAGACCATATCATAAGCGCTGGGAGCACCCTCTGCCTGCTTTTCGTAGTTGCCCCAGATGAGCTTGGTGTTGCCCTCTGCATCGGTGGTCTTGGTGAAGTTCAGGCTCTTACCGTTCACCACCATATCCCGCAGAATAACGACCTGATCGCCATTCTCAGCGGTCTGATAGGCAGTGTCGAAATTATATCCGGCCTGCTTCAGCTCTTCCAGCGCCTTGCCGATGATCTCCGGGTCGTGGGAACCGTCCACATCCAGCATATAGTTCAGTGCGGCGGCGGGCACCCACACGGAGAGATACTGCTTCCCGGTCTCCTTGTTCAGGTCAGAGAGGTAGGTATAGGTCTTGCCATTATAGGAAAGGGCATCGAAGTTTGCGTGGGCATCATCCTTGGTCAGCAGGAAATTGGTCAGCTTGTCGCCCTGCTCGTTCACCGGCCACAGGGTGTTGTCGGCGCTGTAGTCATAGGTCAGCGTGCCGCCGGTAACGATGAGTTTTTGGCCCTCGTTTATCGGATTGCGTACGATAGAGCTTACATCCACATGGGAACCGTTCTTAATGGTAGTGGTAGAATTGGAGCCAAAAGAATAGATGCCTTTGCTGAAATTACCTTCAGTGATAAGAGTGCCGTTCTCCATGGTAAGCGTCGTATTATTACCCATGCAGATGGCGCTGGCACCTTCTTTTCCCTCCCCCTCTGAGATGTGCAGAGTGCTGTTGTCGTCCACCAGAATGCTGTGCGAGCCGGGAAGAGCGTTGAGCTGCAGAGCGTGAGATTTGCCACTCATGTTCAGGTCATACAAACTATTACCGGTAATATGCAGTTTGGTGGCTCCGCTGGTGCCACCACGGAAAATCATCCCGCTAGCTACTGTGTTAGAGACAACTTTGCTTTGTTCACTGATCTCCACATTATTGAATCCAGCCTGAATACCGTAACTCGCATTGAGCGTAACATCGCTGCCGTTCTTGAAGGTCAGATCGCCCTTGCCGCCGGACTCCGGGCCATAGATGGCAGTACCATTCTGAGCACTGACGCTTCCGGTGGAGTTGTCAAATGTGATGTTGGTGCCGCCTTCGGGAGCAACGGAGATACCCATGCCATTGCCGCTGATATTCACCTCGGAATTATCGAAGGTGATGTCTCCGGCATCGCCCTCATAGTCAATGCCACGGCCATTGCTGTCGATGTTCAGCGTGCTGTCTTCTACGGTTAGGCTGGAACCGGTTCCTCCATAGATTGCAGAGCTTTGTGTTCCCTTGATCTCCAGTGTGCTGTCACCTGTTACCGTGATGTCATCGGTACTGTCAATGCCATAACCATTGTTGCCGTAGACTAAACCTTCCTGATCATTATCGATCTTGTAAGCACCGCTGCCTACCGTGTCAATGGTCAGGCTGGACTTGTCCTCTACGGTCAAATCGCCCCGCTGTACGATACCGCGTCCACCCTGCGTACTGGAACCTGCTTCTGTGTGCTTGATATCCACATCGGCATTGTCCGTCAAGGTCACATCAGAATCGTTAGAGATCACCATTCCGGTAGAAGTATGATCAATGTTCAGAGAACCTTGGTCGCTGGTATCGTCACCCTTGATGGTCAGGGACGCACCCTCGCCACTGCTGTCATCACCTGCGTTTTCGCCGCCCACGCGGATGCCTTCCACATTGCGGTTGGGGCTGCTCGTGCCTTCTTTTTTCGCTTCTTCTGCTTCCTTGGCGGCACCCTCCAAGGCTTCCTTGCCATCAATGGTGTTTTCGCCCTTTAATGTAACGTTCACCGTGGAGTTATCCCGTGCAACAATGCCTGCGGTGTTATCTTTTTCGGTCAGATTAATTTCGGTATTATCCAGCGTCAGGTCAACGTTGGTTTTCTTATCACCATCTTCGCCATCCAGATCCACACCGATATCAATGCCGTTACCGCCGGTGGTCAGTTTGGAATCCTTGACTGTCAGGTCAACATCTGCACCCTCGCCCACCTTGATGATGGTTTTTTTATCTTCTTTGGCATCTGCGGGCACTTCAGCCTGGGTGTCAGTCTGGGTGCTGGTATCACTGGTATCTACATTCACACCCTCAACCACGATGGTTGCATCTTTCACATCTTCCTTGACCGTGATGGTGTTTCCAGTTGTGGTCTCAGACGTGGAACTGTTCTCTGTGTTGTTGCCAGAAGCATCGGTGGATTGTGTGTCATTATCCGTAGGTGTGGGTACCTCTGTGCTATTGTTGGAGTTATCAGTGACTTCTTCCGTTGGCGCGTTGCCGTCCTTGACGTAGATCGTACCATCGCCAGTTTCCGCTTTATCCTCATTGACGTAGGTGCGGTTCTCATCGCCTTTATCCTCGCCCTGATAACTGTACGCGCCGCGTTCCACATCCTTGTCAACAGTTACACTGCCATCGCCCAGATAATACGTCACCGCAGAAGCACTGGGGCCAACCGTGCTCACGGCAACCGCAGTAGCCAGCGACATTGCTGCCAACTTAAATTTCTTGTTTGTCATTTTTCTTCTGCTCCTTTCCAGTTCATGCTCACATGATCGAAAAGTGGTGGTCAAACAGCAGGCCGATCCTTTGTCAACTGTTTTTTGCATGGGAACGCGTTTCTCCCAAAAGCGTTTCCAGCCTTATGATAGCACACCGTACGAAAAAATCAGGCAGAAATAGAAACCTTTGGCAATTTCTTTGCCGGTGAAAGAAAGTACCGTACAACAAAAACAAACCCCCAAGGAATTTCTTCCTCAGGGGTTTCATGTAAGTCGGCGACTACCTATTTTCACGCGCCGTTTCCAGCGAACTATCTTGGGCACGAGTGAGCTTAACTTCTGTGTTCGGAATGGGAACAGGTGGAACCTCACCGTCATCGTCACCGACCAATATGACTGGCTCAGTATAACATTTCTGCTCTACTTTGTCCAGTGTTTCTTGAAGGACGTGCCTTCAAAACTGAATAATCACTGCTAACATTTTATCATTGACTTGAGAATTCAAGCGAATTGTGGTCAAGCCCTCGATCTATTAGTACACACTTGCTGAATGGATCACTCCACTTACACATCGTGCCTATCAACCTCGTAGTCTACAAGGGATCTTACCTGATTGAATCAGTGGGATATCTTATCTTTGGGTCGGCTTCACGCTTAGATGCTTTCAGCGTTTATCCGATCCGTACGTAGTTGCCCAGCTATGCTCCTGGCGGAACAACTGGTGCGCCAGAGGTACGTCCGTCCCGGTCCTCTCGTACTAGGGACAGCTCCCATCAAATATCCTGCGCCCACGACAGATAGGGACCGAACTGTCTCACGACGTTCTGAACCCAGCTCGCGTACCGCTTTAATGGGCGAACAGCCCAACCCTTGGGACCTACTACAGCCCCAGGATGCGATGAGCCGACATCGAGGTGCCAAACCTCCCCGTCGATGTGGACTCTTGGGGGAGATCAGCCTGTTATCCCCAGGGTAACTTTTATCCGTTGAGCGATGGCATTTCCACTCACATACCACCGGATCACTAACTCCAACTTTCGTTACTGCTCGACCCGTCAGTCTCGCAGTTAGGCTCGCTTCTGCGTTTGCACTCTTTTGCTTGATTTCCGTTCAAGCTGAGCGAACCTTTGAACGCCTCCGTTACTCTTTAGGAGGCGACCGCCCCAGTCAAACTGCCCACCTAACAATGTCCCCCGACTCGATTCAGAGCCGCAGGTTAGAATTCCAATATCGCAAGGATGGTATCCCAACGGCCTCTCCGCCAAAGCCAAAGCCTTGGTTTCCAAGAGTCCCATCTATCCTGTGCATGCAACATCGAAACCCAATATTAGGCTACAGTAAAGCTCCATGGGGTCTTTCCGTCTTGTCGCGGGTAACCGGCATCTTCACCGGTACTACAATTTCGCCGGGCGGGCTGTTGAGACAGTGCCCAGATCATTACGCCTTTCATGCGGGTCAGAACTTACCTGACAAGGAATTTCGCTACCTTAGGACCGTTATAGTT